>Ga0214164_1000766_pt1 | contig 20090 bp, 22 predicted proteins | sample TroBogepilimnion_13_FD_153003 | JGI IMG/M metagenome (GOLD analysis project Ga0214164, IMG submission 153003) | Freshwater microbial communities from Trout Bog Lake, WI - Practice 03JUN2009 epilimnion v4 | ecosystem: Environmental > Aquatic > Freshwater > Lake > Epilimnion/Euphotic zone ...
TCTGACATCATCTCGCAACTTTTATAATCAAGTTTCAAAACGGAATCTTGACCATTATACAGCGACTCGAGCCATCGCTTGAATTGGATGAACTCGACATCCCTGTCATTGTGTTGCACACTAAGCCACACCCTGAAATGAAAAATGTGACGATGAGGAGTACCAAGAAACGATACGTCATACATGTCTCCTGTTGCTAGTTTAGGATCTGTTGCGGCCGCTGGATAGCAGTGAATACCTTCTTTTTGGAAGGTAACCCAGATCATTTTATTTGGACGAATATCTTGTTTAATTATCATTGTAGCCTTTCATTAGTTCTTCGACAGTTATACCTTTAATTTTATACATGTACGTATATCTTGCTCCTGCAAAATATCTTGATAATGGTTTTACACAGTGTAGTTGATTTCCTGGAAATATTACTGTTCTATTATATGCTGGAGTTATGACTGCGTCAACACTTATCGGATCGAATAATATAGTTTGTACGTAATCTAATTTCATTTCTGGAATATTACGAGCGTACTTATCGTATAAAAAAGTCTCTCCTCCCCATGTTATATTCCATGTATCTGTAATATAGTTTATTACAGTAACTGATTCATCGAAATGTGCATCATAATGAGGCCCAGGCTCGAGTCCATATGTTTGTGAGTTAATATATGTTCTATGCGGAACTGTAATATTAGAAAACTTATTTGAAAATTCTTTTAACATTTCATCACATAAGTCTTTAACTAAAGATGGTTTTTCTAATTGGCTAGTCCAATAAAACCTGCCTCCGGAGTCTCCAAAGAAATATGAAAATTCGTGTTCATGTAATGCAGTAAACAGCGAATTATATGTGTCTTTATTATAGACATTTTCTAATACAACTATATTATCTTTCATGTTGGAGTATCTTGTGTATATTGATCCCAGTAAGTATATTTTTCCTTACTCATTAGATCATGTAGTTGATGAGTCCATACTCCGGGATTAGTCTTACCCCAAGTAAGATCATCTAGTTTAAGTGTAGCGTTATAGTTGAATTGATTAATATAAGGTAATTTTACACTAATCATAGGAACAAATCTAGGGTATTCGGAATATCCTGATTCAAGTACTCCTTCTGCATGCTTGACATCGAAGTCTAGAGTCACCCAATAATCCTCTTTGAGGCAGCCTAGAATGACTTCGTCCCACGCACGATATTCATTAAATGAAATACTGCCGGGATTAAAACTTTGACTAGTTCCGAAATAGATATGTTTAATTTCGACATCTCGATTTGCCTGTTGTAAGATTTCTTTTAATGGAGGAGTTCCTACTACAAACAATGTCTTCATGCCATGACAAATAGTATGCTCAACTTCATATCCTGTAAAGTAAACAACATTTTGTCGTTCTTCAGTGTTTAGTCCCATTTAATATAACCTCTGCTGTAACCCTTCGGACGATTAACGCCATCCGCAAACGCTTGTTCCCACTCTGTAGTACGATTGTAACACTTTGTCCAGAAAGAATCAACTTCTATGTAGCCATTTTCAATAAAGAATTTTGCCATTCTCATACATTCGATGAAATAAGGATTGCGTGGACTTGGTTTGATAGTAGTAACAGCTTTCCAAAGTTGTGATTGTGCTTCTTGTTTACTCACTGCTTTACCCACTCCGTCGATAATCAGTGCATTGTTATTTAGGTTAATATCTATACCTAGTTCATAATTTCCGCTAAGATCTACTACAACATCATAATTTTCAATGGTGCTAGATAACAGTCTGGTACCCCATAGATCTTTATTGCTATGTCCTAAAACATCGACGTGAAAGATATATCCATTAAGACGCATAGCATGATAGGCGACCCAAGCAAGGAAACCACTACCGATAATTAACATACGTGTGTTTTCACTGCGACCCTGTCTGTCTAATAATTGATCTTTAGCCTGATTAATAAGGTTAAGACCACATGCCACTGGTTCTAAAATATATTTTGGATCAGCCTCGGGTACTTTTACAAATTCTTCTATACGTACATTGTAATAATCGGCATACGCAGGTTCGCCTCGTGTTGCTACAATATCGCCTATTTGTGTATTAGCAATACCCATACCTACTTTAGTTACTACACCTACTCCTTCATGCCCTTGCATGTTTAATGGCAATGGTCCAAATTCTCCCATCATCATATCGATATCGCTACGACATACACCAGTCATTAATGCTCGAACTTCGATTTCGAATTGTCCAGGATTGGGTTTATCGAACTCTACTTCTTCAAACCAGCCTTGACCAGTTGTTTGTAAACACTTTACTTTCATAATTCTTCTATTCTTTCATGTATCCAGAGATCAATATCATATTGTCGTAGCCAGAATTCATAATTATCTTCATTATTAATAGCATCTTGAATCATAGATTCGTACGCATCTGCAGGACACCAACCTAATTCAAATCGTTCTACACTATTATCTTGCATAATAAACTCAATAGAACTATCTTCAGTATCCATATTACGCCAGTCGGCATAACAACCCCATTTATTACCGAAGTCTATATGGCATACATCGTCGATATCGTATGTTCCATTAGGATTAATTGTACCATAATCGGTACTAGTAATGTCTTCTAACCGCCATTTCATCTGCGAAGATTTACCATTTACTGATTCTTTACGCCAAGATGGGTTTAATGCAATATATAAACTTAGCAAGTGGGGCATTAAATCTCTACTAACTCCACCGAATGCCAGTTTGCGTGTAGTGAACCAACTACCTGGGCTAGGAATACAATTTTTTCTAATCCATCGTATGTTCACAATCTTAGCTTTATTTGCTAATTTTTGTAAATCGACAATATTACTCCGCCACATATTATTTTTAACCATCATAAATCGTGTTTGCGGAAATGTGCCTATTAGTTTAGCCCATGTAAGACTAGTAGCAACACCTGGTTTTTCGATAAAAATCATTTTTGTACAAGGTGCCAGTTTAGCCGCAAGTTCAAAATGAGTAAAATTGGGAGTACAAATATGGGCTGTGTCAAACATATAGCATTTAGCAATAGCATCTTCTACAGTTAGGAAATCTGCGCCTTTACCGGGATCGCTATCTACTGTAACAACTCCATGTCTAAGGTTCTTTAATACTTTAGCATATAAATTACCTATACCCATTCCGACAATAAGACTAGTTTTCATTTGTGAACTTCTTTCCTTCTTCCCAATACTTGATCATGCGACTAACATCTTCCATACGTTCTTGTACAACATGTGGAGCCGCACGTTCTAATTCTTTTAAATTATGATAACTAGGATAATGGCGTAAGCACCGACGAGCGTCCTCGCGTATTTTTTTTGAAACACGTGGAGTCTTTTTTGGATCTAATAGACTTTCTAAAAACTCTTCAGTTCGCTGTATGCTTCTAAATCGTTCGTCAGGTAATGTCATGTACACTAGCCTCTAAATCATCGAGTTTATCGGAGACTTCGTCATCAAAGTCTGGCTCTTCTTCTGATTTTACAGGATCTACATCCACTTCGTCAAATAGTTCGAAGTATTTTGTTGTGGCATTAACTGTTCGTTTTCCAGTATAACCACGTGTTCCGGGAATAGCCATCCAGAATTTACTAAATTCTTCAATAATAGAGTCGGCGGTTCCTCGATCACTTGTGGCAAATATAGCTTCGATAACGTCTTTTACATATAATCTATCAAACTTTTCTTGAACTAACATAGTTGGACACAATCCGGCATCATATTGACGATTGGCTTCCTGTACAGCATTGATATGCATCCAAACATTATGGCCCATCATGATAGCATAAGTGAAACTATCCCAACTAGTCTTGCCTACTTTACCAATTTTGTTAACATCATTTGGTCCGTATATGCAGATTTCATTTACTTTAACACCATCCATGATAGGACTTGTTTCAAAATTAGAAAAATGTTTATCTTGCACTACTACATCCTGAAATAGTCTCGTGTCATTTTTGTATTTTTTATTATCAAGTGAAGGTAACATACGATATAACCATTTTTCTCTATCTTTAATTTCTGTTTGTACATAAATCTGTCCATTAGCAGTTGCTAAGAACGGACTTGCACAGTCAAAACTAATAGTAAAGTCGCTGTTATGATACTTACGAACTGCACGTTGTATATCTGTTAAGATTAATGCCCATTCGAGTTTACTAGTTCCTAAGAAGTGCATCCAATCTTGTTCACCTTTTTCAAGCAATCCATCAAACCTTAATGCCACTAGACGTTTTAGAGTCAAGTGAATGTCGCACATGTTTTGCCCGCCCATGCCCCAACCATTAAAATGACGACCAGGATATTGTTTTGGATCACAGTATTTCTTCATATGCTGATACCAACCTTCTGCATCGGTATGATTTTCACCTTGCAGTACGTTTAAGAACTTGCAATTACCATTACGATTATTAATAAAGTAATCATTATTAATAAATGTAGCGTTTACTGCTTCTGCGTATGTACTAATACCAGTAGCTTTAGCACCTGCCGGACTACGAGCAACCCACGCTGGAACATCGAGGCACATACCATAATCCATAAGTGAATCCATCCACTTAAGAACGGCTTCACGTTTCTTCTGTGCCTTAGGACAGTTAGGATTTTTCCAGTCACCTTCCCACTTACCTTTACCAATTTGGAAGCCACCTGAATCACCTAGCACCCAACTAGTCGAGCGATTGCGATTGCGGAACATGTCTTCGCTAGGATCGGGTTTATTCAAATCTAAATTAGCATGACCTGCACTATACAAACAATGGTCATAGTAAAATGCCGCATTAGGATCTAGATAATTCATAGCTTCAATCCCCATAGGGCCAAAGCTAGCAGGAATACGTGCTGGATCTACATAAGGTCCAAATCGTTGCTTGCCTATATAAGTGCTATAGAATCCTGATGTTGCCGGCAGGAAGTATGCGTAATCGTTTTGTGTAGCTGTTAAATTCTTATTCATTATTGTACCAAATGTTGTGCTATTACCATACAACTAAGCCAAATCCATAAAGTGTTAAAACCTACTAGTGTAGGTAATGCTTTCTTTTCTGAAACCCATATAAGCATAGCAGATGTAAAAAGTGTAATAAAATATAATTGCCATATATTTAGACCAAATACAAGACCGGGAACAATTACTATTGCCTTGGCAAACCAACTAGCCGCTTCAACAATGTTATATGAAGTCCAATAGTCTTTGCGAAACCAATTAGAATAACATTCTCGGATTGCCGTAAATGTAATGTGATTATAAATCACAAATACAATAACCGATGTAATTATTGAAGCGAATAGTATTTGATTCAATGACATTATTTAGATTGTGCTGGCAAAATATATTCGTATACTGCAATGCCGCTATCTACTGTAATATTTAAAGCACCTTGATCTGCAATTCGCATAGTTTTATCACCGTTTAAATTCAATATACTTAACACCTGTGCAACTGGCCATGCCCATTTTTGTTTTAATTTACCAGTGACACCTGCTTGAAAAACAAATGATCCTGCGTGTGTGCTTGCATCTCCGAAGCTAAACACTAAGTTACTATTATCTGTGCTAACTTGGAATGTTGGTTCTTCTGTATGTGCTGCCGCTTGGAACTTTAAGCGTTGTATACTTGCCATAGTTGGCTCGAATTCAATATCCCATTTAGCACCTTTGAACTTAACAGTTTTCAACATGTCATTAATAATTTCTGAATTCATAAAACGATAATCGTTTTGGAAATCACCAGCACCATTTTTAAAATGCAAACCTGTTGGAATCTCTTCTCCGTTACGTTCCTGTTTAACTACTGCAATAGTGAAGTTTTCTTTGTATTCAGGGCATTTCAAATGAGTATCTAATTTATTTAGATTAGGCATTCCGAATGTTCCGACTAAATCTTCAACTGGATCTTTTGTTTTAGCGTTAAGGATAACACTACGATCCTCTGCCATCGATTCAATATTAGTTTCAGTATCAGTTGCTGATATTTTAACTAGAGGCAAATTGCCTAAACTATGTGTGTGTGCTACTAGGTCTTGTAAAAAGTCTTTCATATGATTCTCCATGTTTTGTTATTATATAGGTTTTTCTGACAATGTCAAGGATTTTTCCTAACCTTTTTGTTATATTTTATTGCTGATTCTACCAATGTATGTGATACTTGTAATGTATCAGCATAATGAACAAATGCTTTAGTATCTTTTGGAAAACAAGCTCCACCAAAACCACGTTCTCCATCGGGCCCAGGTACCATCATGTGACTGTTACCTATTCTATTATCATGTGTTAATATTTGTCGGATCAGATCATAGTCTGCACCGTTTAATTTACACATATCATAAAGTTGATTAAAAAATGCTACCTTAACACTTAGGAAACAATTAGTAGCATATTTGATCATGCTGGCTTCTGTAATACTAGTATTGAATATTAGTTTTAGTTTAGGGCATGATTCTTGAAATAATGTTTGCCACATTCCCTCAGGATCATCACCTCCGACGACCATATAAGTTTGATTTTTAAAATCTTCATTGGCACTAACAGCACGTAAAAATTCTGGACTATAACAAATATTATGATTAGGATAATTCATTAATAGTCTTTCTAAATAATTAGGCGGCACTGTGCATTTTAACAATACTGGAACATGAACTGGAACAGTATCCATGACTTGATATATTTGATTTACATCACAGTCTCCTGTTTCAGTACTAGGTGTTCCAACACAAATAACTACACCCTCTGCATATTTAAAATCAGATACGATATTGTCATTTATCCTCGGATCACATATATGTAAGATAGCGTGATCTTTTATTGCATTAGCAACTGCCTTACCTACAAACCCATATCCTGCAATTATTATTTCTCTTTTCATATTAAAACTCGAATAAACTGTTAAATGTATTTTTTTCTTCTGTGCTCCCTAAGTCCCATTTAAGCACACTAATTAAGTTCTCTAACTTTTTGTCGATAATTGTAGCTTCCATTTCTGCATGTTCAAAAGGTAAATCTTTAAACCATTGTGGGAGACGTAGTTCATCCACTGGATAGGCTACACTTGTAAAACCCATAGCGTTTTGCTTGAGCTTACAGACGATAACTTTTTGTCCGTCTGTAATAGACATGCTGTATTTGTCATTGAACATACGTTTTAGCGTATTCCAATTGATACTAGCACGAACGTGTCCAGGCATATTAGCCTTACCTGCTTTGGCTTCTTTAGCTTGGTAGTCGGTAATGTTGTTAGCACGTTTAGGGCTACCTTTTTCCCAACCAGGACGAGCTTTGAAGCGAATTCTAAATTCACTAATGTGATCTAATACTGTTTGTTCATCGGCACCGGTAAGAACCATTTCCAAAACTTCACTTAGGAAGTCTTGAATAAATTCCGGCGTATCACTACGTTTTAGATCCAAGCCCATGGCTTTTATCTTACCTGGTTTGCCTTCTACATCTGTACGTTTGCCTTCTTTATCAAAATACAAAACAGCATAACGCTTTTTAGTAATGAACAATCCTTTAACAGCGACAATTTCTCGACCTGCTTTAATCACTTCTCCACGTGTTTTAGGACAGTGGAATGTGTCTAACATAAACTGTGGAAAAGTAGCATTTACTTCTTCACCGATAGTGTCATACAATTGTATCACTGTTTCTTTTGTCCAAGGAATCTTGCCGGTTTCAATGTCCTTCTGTAAAGTGCGATGAGCACTAAAATAACAACTATCAGTATCACCATAAATTACTGCCTTTCCTCTATGATCGTAATCACCTGTAATAATTTCATTCACTTTACCGGCCATATGTCGCACAATTTGTCGACCAGTTAGTGTAGTAGATTGACCAATGCGCTTATCAAAAAATCTACATCCACTGTTAAGAATAGCGCCATACAAACTATTAAGATTAATTTTCTTAACAAGTTGACGCTTGTCCCAATATTCTTCTTCGACTTTGTTCCCAGCTTTAATTGCATCTTTTAATTTGGCCTGCATTTCCTTGCGTTCTGCATACCACCTTTTCAATAGCCCTGGAATTATACCTTCTTTTTCATAGGTGAAGATAGTACCGTTTGCTGAAAGCACCCAAGGCTGATTGCTTTCAAAAATCAATCTATATACTTCGGCGGCACTTAGTATATCGCTATCTCCATTTTCCCAATCAATAGTTATATCAGTGCCGATTTCTTGATTCATTACTGCTGTATATTCTAAACTACCGAAAATACCTTCCCACGATGCCGCAAAACTATTACCTTTAGCCATCTTATCTTCAATAAACTCTTCGGTTAATGTTTGACGCAGTTGTCCTATAATAGTTTCTGGGCCCATATTAAGCGCACGAATAGCTGAGGGATATAGACTGTTAATGTCTAATGATCCGATCCAGTCATGTATTCCTTCTTTAGGCACCGCAACATAAGCACCAGCCGCCGCAGTATCGTCATCTCGTTCGCTCATCTTAGTACGATTAGGAACTTGGAAACCTCTGCGATGTGCTTCGTTAATAATAGCTTGTTCTGTAACAGCTACCGCGCCCATTGTAGTTTGTAGCAATACTGTATTTTCATGTGCCAGTGTATTGGCAAGATCCATGAATTTTAGTTTCTTATCTAAATCGTCAAGAAGTTTACAGTCATTGATGTTGTATTCAACGAATGTCTTAAAGTCATTGTTGTATAATTGATCTAGTGTACCTTCGTACTGTGTCTTACGCTTGCCTAATTCGTATTCGGCAATAGCATCCAATCTGTAACTGTGGCGTTCTTCATACGTGTATTTGCGATACAGTTCAAGATAGTCTAAATGAACGCGACCAATATAGTCATAGGTTACACTATCTCGACCAAACTTTTCATATTCACGGCGCTTAGGTAACTGATCAAACAAACAGAATCTGCGTGTATCATCTTTGCTTAAAACTTTTGTTACTCTATTTGTAGTGTAAGGTACGTCAAACCCTTCACTGTTCCAACCACTAACGACATCGGCATCTTGTATTAGATCTAAAAACATGTTTAACAATTCTGCTTCATTGTCAAACAAATAGACATTTGGAAAATCTTTAACCATTTCTTTAGCATCTTCCATCTTAAGATTTTTAGGTGGAATAGCCATACATACCATAGTTTCTAACCATTGTAGATAGACAGCAATCGCAGTAATCGGCATAAATGCATCATCAGGTGATGCATAGCCACGTTCTGGATCAAAGTCTACCTCAATATCGAAAAACGCTACATTTAGTTTCGGAGCATCTTGATTTAAGTAGTGTTCACTTAGTGTTACAAAGATTGGATTAATATCTGATTCAAACAGTTCTTTACCACTGTTGATAGCTTGTTCTTTGCGTAATTCTTTTGTGTTTTTACAGACTATACGTGATAACGTATCTCCGTAAATTGAAGTGAATTTGCCTCTTGGGTCTTTTACATAGAACGTGTGTTTGACAGGAATGTCTCGAAATTCACGTTCACCTTTCTTATTTCGTTCAACCACTTTAACGATATCGTTCTCGCGGTCAAACCACGCATCTACGTAACTCATTTTTTCTCCTTTGTGATTTTTGGCTCACAATTACCAAAATAATCATTTATGGCTGATTAAACCTTCTTTTAAAAACCTTCTACAGGTCTAAACCATATATGGTCGGGGCAATAATCTTGTTTGTATTCAGGTGTATTTAATGCTGTATAAAATAATTCTAAGTCATCTAGGTTAGCTTTCTTAAGATTAATTAATGAGTCTAACCACATTTTTTGTTCTTTAGGTGGATTTCCAAGCTCTAACAATGGTCTTAAATATGTATTAAGCCATGATACATGCTGTCTTGGAGTAGGATGTCTATCTTCTATTAATAATTTTCCTTTATTGTCTCTAAATCTCCAATTTTTATCTGGATTTTCATACGTGTGTTCTGCTATAGGTTTTAACCAATGCTTGGAATTTTCTTTCCATATACGATCGACATAAAAATTATATTGAGGAAAATCATTTTCTATTGATATTGATTTGACAAAATTCTCGTCGGCGTGGAATGCGTGCAAATCACTTCCTAACTTAGTAAAATCACCAATACTAGTCATATACCAAGTACAACCTGTTGATTTTAGTAACGATATAACTGAAATCATTGCGTTGAGACTATGCATAATGTATGCAGACTCATCAAAGAATTTATCAATCCATTCGGCATTAAATACATTCGAGTTATGTTCTGCAAAAATACTTCCAGCGGTTTTCCAATGATATTGATTATCTTTTACGAATTTACAATAATCGTGTCTTAAATGACTTGTCCATTGTACAATTACAATATCATCACTATTAATAATATTCCTTGCATGACATTCTGCAACTCGTTCGGCTATACCTCTGCATCCAAGTCCAGCCATACCCCAATTTTGATAATTTTTGTATTCTAGACCGAGGAAGTTTGACCAAGTAGGCCAAGTCACATAAGAGGTATAAGAACAACCAAAGGTAAACAATCGAGACATTTTTAAATTCTTTTAGTAATATCCAAAATTGCTTCAATTTCTTCCCAGTCTGCATTATAATTTTGCCAATCACCTTTATGGGCAATTTTAATTGCACGGTTGATAACTGATGGTTTGATTTGTAATTCTTCTGCAACTGCTTTAACAGTTTCTTTTAAGCCTTCTTGCAAATCTTCAACTTCACGTAAGACAGTCGAACCTTCGCTGATTAATCTTTCTAATTTGGCTTTTTCTTCGGGACCATAACTGCGACCTGACATATTTTCTCCTTATATACATAGTATATTATATACTACTTATACAAGAAGGTCAATGGTTATAAAACTTTTTTCACCGAACACTTAGGAACAGTCATTCCGTCTTTACTTTGGACACCGGTTTGTATTTGTCCTGCTCTGCAAGTGCTAGTCTTTTTTTTAGGTTTTACAGTTTTGATTAGTGTGTTTGCTTCTTTGATAGAGTTAGGTCTATCTAATCCGGAAGGAATATTAGCAGATCTACGTCCGCCTTTGGCTTTTATTTCAGCTAGCTCTTCTATACCATGTTTGACTTGCTCTACATTCATAGATAATTCTGGGAATAATCTTGCTAAATGTTGCCAAACATTAGGATTTTCACTTTTAGCCATTTCAGCTAACTCTGACATTTGTTTACTAGCACGTAACATACGAGATCGAATACTAGCAGGATTGACTCCTTGATGACTATGTATTGTACTGGACATCGGTTCATCTTTATTAAAATCTAAAGGTGTTTCACCTAAACTTAAATGTCCACTATCTGGTATATTACTTTGTGGCCCAGGCCCAGCTACAGGTTTGAATCCCATACTATGACCAGGAATTTCGTTTTCTTTAACTTTCTTCTTTTTCTTCATAGCATTGCTTAACTGTTTAGTACCAGTATCAGCTTTGTTGAATTCTTTAGCAACAGATTGTTTAATGCCTACTTTTTTAGCAAAATTAGGATCGTGTGCGGCTGCTGCCATAAAACGAGCTTGTTTTTCGCTAGTACTTTTTTCGTTGACAACTTCTTGACCTTCTTTCATCAATACACGTTCGGCAATTACACTAGCATATTGATTGAGTAGTTGTCGACGATTTGCTTTTTCTTCTGCAATTTCTTCTTCTACTTTATGGAAATATTTTCCAATAGTAGTTTCTCGACCAACTGGTTTGTCTACAGGTTTTTCTTTTTGATAGTGTTGCATTGCCATTTGCACAGGCAATGATACTTTATGAGGATTACCTTCCATTAACAAACTAACATCATTTTTATCTACAATAGATAAAAAATTACCTATACTATTTTCTTGTACAGGAGTTCCAACTGGTTGATTAATATCATTAATACTAGGGCCAGCATATGGTTTATCTGCACCACCTACAATTTGTGATAACTCTTCTGGAGTTTTTTGTAATTCTTTAGGCAAACTTGCATTAGCCGCATTTATATTTGCCTGAACAGTTTTACTAGTGTCTGCACCTTGCGTTAATGGCGTAAATGTAACAGGTAATGAAAGATCGGCAGTAATACTAATACTGTCAGGGATTGACGATTGACTGTATAATCCAGAAGAGAACTGTATGTATGTAGTTGCTTGATCTTTTGGATCGGCTCTTCTTGGATTAGTTGATGGATTTATATCTGCTTCGCTAACAACACGAAGAAACTTAGACATCTCACTAGCACCTGCTACAGGCTTTGTAGCAACACCATCCATCGCCTGTAGTATGCGCTTCATGTCCATCGTATTACCCTAATAGTTTTTGTGTCAATGCACGGATTTGATCAACTTCGCGTGATTCAGCAACCATTGGTTTCTCAGCACGATTTAAACGAGATAATTGTTCTTGCATACGTGAAAAGTCTGTTGATTCTTTAACAGTTTCTTTCTTTTTGTCAGCAACTGCTTTTTTCATTGGCTCTTTTTTATCGCCATCTTTATCCATATCTAAGAAATCAGGTTTGGCAGCTTTTGATCTTTCAGCAACATACGCTTGAGTCTCTTTGATGTTCTTCCACATAGCGGCTGCGGCAATCTTTTCGCCTTTCTCACCGCCACCGGCTTTCTTAGCAACATCTTTAAAACTCTTGCCTGGCTTACCGATATCTTTACCTGCTTTGGCTTTTTTAACTACAGCACTTTTCTTAGCCTTGCTTAAACCTGCGCTTGGAGCAGACTCGTGCATGCATGAACATTTTTCCATCATCATGCCACATTCAGCGCATGTTGATTCATTAGTAGTTTTAACTCCACCTTTCATGATAGTTTGCTTACCAGGATTAGCTTTACCCCATGCTTTAGAATCTTTTTCTTGAGCTTTATCCATCTCGCGATCGCCTGCCTTATCGGCACTTGAACGAGCTTTAGCATGCGATTTTGTACGATCGTTTCCGGAATCGTGTGGTTCATCACTAAAACGATCTGGATTATGTTTATGAGTAATTACACTACCTTTTTTCTTAATAGTACCACCAGTACTACTTGTTTTTTCGTAGTCTTTATCACCTTCATCTTTTGGACGCTTATGAGCTGTGAAAGCATTTTCTACTTCTTCGTCTACAGCACCTTCTTCTGCTTGTAAACGTTTCATGGCGGCATAGTGAGCACGAGTAGCTGTATTGTGTTTAGCGGCTAGACGTTTTGCCTTTTCACTTGGTTCCATACCAGGATGCATAACAACACCAGTACCACCACATTCTGCACATTCCATCTCTCCGCCACTCATAATACCTTCAGACACTTTCTTACCGTTAATCTTTTCAGCGTGAGATTTTTTAAGTTCTTTAACTTTTTCTTTAGCTTCCATTAGACGATTTTTAAGAACTTGTTTTTGTGCCTCGCTTAATGTATCGCTGTTATCTAAGTGATGTCCGTACTCACTGAATTTCATTTCATACTCTAAATAATGATAAACACTAGCCATGTAATCAGCGGCTTTAGTAATCTTAGCTTGAATCCATGATTCTAATTTGTCATCATCGCTTAATTGCTTGAATAATTTGTGCGAATATGTGGCTAATTTGTACAAATCAGCTTTGGCCATTTTACCTTCTTGATCGTCTTCTGCTTCAAGTGGCTGATGAGTGCCTGTTTCTGGTGCGTCCATTGCTGGTTCTTGACCCATTGTTGGATCTAAGTTGTCTAATTCTTCTGGCATGAGTATACTCCGTTGTCTTTATATATTTAGCGTCTTTTGATTGTGATTGCTTCGTTTGCTGGCCCACCGAAAAGGCTAGTTCCTTTAATGTCTAAACCATTTTTAGCAGTGCCATCCTTATTTTTAGGCTGGTTAACTTTGGGTTGTGGTGGCGCTTTAGTACCAGAACCCGTTGCTACACTACCTGTATAGCTTTTTTTACCACGTGCTTTACCTGGGCTAAGTTGTGGACTTACAACTGTTCCAATATTAGCGGCACTAGTTGCGCCTACTGTAGCTGATTCTGTTACACCATGTTTTTTAGCGGCGGCAATACGTGCATGAAGATGATGCAATCCATGTTCCATACTACGTGCTTTACGTTCGTTATCGGTGAGATTTTGTTCACGATCGGCATATTGCCAACTATTTCCACCTAATCGTTGATATTCTGATTTCATTTTTTCATATTCAGCTTCTAAATGTGGAAGATTGGTATGGTCCTTTGCTTTAGCATCTTGATTACGTTGATCCGCGGCTTGTCGATCTGCATCACGTTTTTCTTGATCTTGACGTCGTAGTTCGTCGTGTTCTGGATCTCCGTGTATACGTAAGTTTTTAAACTTAGGATTGTTTTTTTGTAAATCTTTAAAAAATGACATCATATCATTTTCATTTACTAATTCTCGCATTTTCATTTTTTAATTCCTCTGTATCCAGTGCCGACAGCACGTTCGCCGTTCATAAACTTGGGCAAACTAAACCACAACTTAAACCATTCTTCAGTTCCAGGCTGTATATTTTGTTCACGCATGATCTTTGCTTTCTCTGTACCAGTTATACTAATATTACTTCCGCCGTAAGGTTGCAGGCCTTTAAATTCATTAACGCCGGCTAGTTTCTTAAGACGTGCTATTTCATCCATTACTTAAGACTCGCTCTCAACATCCAACTGTGCTTTTTATGTGCATCTTGTCTATCAGCTAAAAAATTACTTAGCCCATGATCTCCATTTGCTTCAGCCATATCAAATGTAATGCGGAATATATCTGCCATGCGATCACTGTCTGCTAATAATTCTGACATCATTCCATGGAAGTCGAGTATTTCGTTTTCGTCTTTAACAGCAGTTAACATACTAAACTTTTCTAAGCTAGCAGGTGTGTAAACTTGTAAGGCACGTAATTGCTCAGCAAACGTATCGATACTACCATATACTTCTGTATAAATGCGTTCAAACAATAAATGTAGTTGATAAAATAGTGGTCCTTCACAATTCCAATGAAAGTTTTGTGCCTTGATGGCAAAAGCATATTCACTAGCAAATGCGCTCTTAAGAGCTAAGTGATACTTATCGTGTTCCATTATATTCCGTATTTGTTCTTTTTATGTTTAGCTACTGGGCTAGTATGGTGAGTATCGTGAGGTTCACGGCTTGGTGTACGTGGTTTTACTTGGTCATATTCGGTAGGTATAACTCGTTTAACCTGTTGAACCATGTCATGTTCTTTATCTGTGTATGGATGGAATGTCCAAAACGGTCCCATCCAGCTTTCATGATCTACATCAAGTTTTTTATTACTACCATCGGCCATAGCCATAGCCATGCCAGTACGATACTGGTGATAACTTGGATAGTAACCGCCTGGATCACGCTGGCGACTGAATCCTTGATGAACAGCATCGTGATGTTCATGAGGTTTACCAGTTTGTTCAGAAAGAAATTCTTTAGCTCTCATTATATACCGTACTTGTTTTTCTTTTGCTTAGCCACTGGACTAACAACGTTACCGCCTTCTGCTTCGTTACTAATTCCATCTGTAAGATGTGTAATAGCGCCTGCACCTAGAGCTTTAGCGGCATCTTCTACCTTTTTCAATTCAGCATCTGTGTATGCAGTAATTAAAGGATCGCCACTCATAGCACCGGCTCTCGGCATGTTTGGATTAGCCATAGCAAGACCAAATCTGTATTGCATATATGGACTACCATTAGCTTTGTTCATGCTAATGTTAGGAATACTCATGGCATTTTTTAATGCTTGAATATGATTGTGATGCAATTCCTCGGCGCCTTTTCCAGCATAAGGAACATCGCCTTCTGCTAGTTGTTTGCGTATAAATTCTTGTGCTCTCATCTCTCTTATTACCTTATTAGCATATTTAACCGAATTTTCATCAGATCTGGTATATACTTGTTGCGCCTTTTTATCTCCTGTTCCTCTTTCTATTTGGTCTGGTTCTTTAGCTTTTTCTTTTTCAAACCATTTACGCATTTCTTCGGAGCTTGGAGTTGTTTTCTTTTTTACAGGTTTTTCAACTTTACCTAAAAGCCCCATGAGACTTTCATCAGCTACTTTTTCTTTCTTAGCTTTTTTAACTTTAACAGGATGTTGTCCGCATGCTTCTGCTACAGTTTCAAAGAATGTTTTACCATGTACTCGTAAATTAGGATCTACTCCTGCTAGTTGATAGAATAATTGTTCGTTACCTGCACGAGCGGCTTCACGTAATTTAGTAGCAGACATAACTCGCGGGCTTTGTACATGGATAATATTTTTAAAATTGTAATAGCCATGCATACTCTTTTGGCCATTATACTGATGTAATAACTTTCCAGCCCATTGCCAATCAGTTGCATCTGTTACGTAGGCAATAGTTTTACCTTCTCCTAAATGACTAAAGATTTTAGCGGCTAAAGTCATAATACTCTTCTCTCCTAGTATATGACCTTCGATTTCTGGATCGATAGCCGCCATCCATGCTGTCTTAGTTTGAAAAGATAATGGATCATCTGCTCCGGCTGTTGTGGGATTAGTGCCAATAAACCAATTATGACCTGCATGTTTAACTGCTTTCCAAACTTCAGCGTGACCTTGATGCGGAGGATTGAAGCGACCAAAGCAGAATGCCGCATCTGCTTGATGACTTTCGAATAACTGTCTTAATTTCATTGTGGCGCTCCTGCCGGTTTCTTACCTGGTGCCCAAGTTGTTGGAACTAATTTAATATTTCCGTACTTGTGATGAGATTGTGCATAACGTACATGCCCTTCACCGTGCGTATCCCAGATTTCTTTACGTGGTTGAGATTTAATTGCGGCATCTACTGTATCTTTCATATCTCTAATGCCTTTGATTAAATGAAATATAGCATCTAACCCGCCCGGATGTGCTTGCACCATGGCTTTAATATGCTCTTGCTTCTTAGCACTAACACCTTTCTTAGTCATCCAGTCTATAAATTCTTGCCCGCCGATTCTACCGAAGTTAATTTGACCATTAGCATGTGCGTTACTCATGGCATTAAAAAAAGGATAGAATATTCCGTTTTTATCTGGATCAGGTAAACTAGATATAAATCCGTCTATAACCCCAGCATGTTTGTTTGTGTATTCGATTAAATCATCTACAGCACTTGTATCTACTCCTGGTGCTTCATCGGTATATATAGGACCTTGTACAATTAATCCAGGGGTCTTATTAAATTCTTGAAAGTTATCTTTAGGAACTTGTTCTCTATCATCTGCTCCGAAACGAGGAAATTGAGCATGCCCGACAACCATAACATGTGCTTTACTAATACGTTGTCCTAATTCACTTGCGGCATCCACATGATATGTTGTATCGCTCAACGGATTAGGACTAAATTCCCATACACCTTGTGGGTATTCTTTAGTCGGAGGAGTTAATCGCTTAGGATTGCCTGGTTCAACGCCAAACAAATTATCAGCATAGACAAATCCTACAAAGTTTTTAGGAGTTGCGGCATCGAATAAAGGATATAAATTACTGAAATTGGTAGCAAATTGCTTACGTTTTTCTAATTCTTCAGGAGTTTTTGGGTTACCGCTTTTGTTTACAATGAAATCGTACACATCGTGCGGGTTATCGCTTTTAACACCTTTGCTCCATTGGTTATGTCCTGCTAGTATTAATGGCCCATTCTTTTGCTCACGTCCCCAGTAGACTTGAGGATTGCCATCCCACTTGCGACGTACTGTAGTTTTGCCTGCTTTCTCGCTAGCAATCTCTTTAAAATGGCCTAATGCTTCTAATGTGCCTGCCGAACCTTTAAAAAACACTAAATGTTCAGGATGGTTAAAAGGTCGACCGTATTTTTCCATTCCATCATCGTTTGAAATGGATGGTTTTGCCTTAGCCTCGTAAAGAAATAATTCTCTAAGTAACACTATTACCCCTTATACTTTCCGTCTTTAATATGTTGGATAATATCTTCGTGCATTTTATCGCATATTTCTTCGCACATTTTATTTTCTAACTTATGTGGAAGTTCTTTAACAGGGAATTGTTTAACATATTCTTTATAGCTTTCTTCTACAGCATTGCGAAATAGTTTTAAATCAGTAGGTTTTTTTGCTTTAACTAAATCTATACATTTTGCAATCGTAGGATATACATTACGACGATACACATTATCGTCATTATGCATAAAATGTATTAAATCTTCGGATAAATCGTAATCAAGCTCTCGCCCGTCCGCAGTATGTTTGATAAACTTGCTATCATCAAAGAATCTGCCTTCTAATAGTTCATGTATACGCATTTTTAAGCTCTTTTTAATTTACTCAGCAGAAAACTCTGCGGTTAGAGTATTTATCGCTTTTACCAGAACTTATTTTTTAACTATGCGCTCTACTTTGCTTATGCTACCGCCCAAGTGCATCCGGGCCATAAGTAAATTATTATCACCGGTTATATAGAAGTGTGTACCACCCCAACTACGTGGTTTTAACAAGTCTTTGATACAACTTTTAGTCAGTTTACATTTTTTATTTGTATCGGCCCACGCTATAAATGCACTATGTTCCTGGATAGTTTTACCTAAAGTAATACGATAATCGTAGTCCATTTTAGGCATAATTATAGTACCTTCTGTTAAACTAGTTCCTTGTTCGGGTTCGCAGACGTATTTTACATGTTCTGGGCCAAGTTTAGTTAATCGTTTGATCAGTTTTTGATCATTAGTGTAGATACTAATCCAAGGGCTTTCGACACGAATATCTATATTTGATTCGGACATCAACTCAGTAGCAAGTTTAACAGCATAGCCATTATCTTGGCCTGCAGATTTCCTGGCAGCTGATCCAAGTTTAGATAACGCCTCAGACATATCTCCTGTACGGAAAATACTTGCAAAAGAACACGTCAGTACAATCTTGTACTGATATGTTCCTCTAAATAGTCGTCTAGTAGTTTTAAATAACATTATCTTCTGTTACTTTATTTTCAGTAGAATCTACAGTTAGCAGTGGTACTTTACTTGGTTTAGGAGTAGGAATCAATACTAGTTTATCATCTAGAACAGTAATTGATAGTGAACCACCATTCTTAAGATCACCAAACAACATTAGTTTAGCTAATGGACGTTTGATTTCTTTGTCGATAACACGTTGTAATGGACGAGCACCCATTTTAGCATCGAACCCTTTATCGATAAGCCAATTAGTACTTTCCTTATCTAGTTTAATCTTAATACCTTTTTCTTTTACTTGATTACGCAATTCGTCAATAAACTTAGTAACAATTTTAATCATTGTTTCTTTGTTTAGTTTATTAAATGTAACAATTCCATCTAAACGATTACGAAACTCTGGAGTAAAAAACTTCTTAAGATCCTTGTCGCTGTAATCTTTTTCTTGCGTACCAAAACCGATAGCGTTCTTTTCAGAATCGGCTGCTCCGGCATTGGTAGTAAGAATAAGAATTAAGTTACGACAATCTGCTTGTTTTCCATTTGAACCAGTAATAAACCCATTATCCATCATTTGTAGCAACACAGTTGATACATCTGGATGTGATTTTTCTACTTCGTCAAACAACAATACAGCATTAGGATTCTCTTGAATCTGTGTAATCAACAAGCCAGCATTTTCTTCAAAGCCAACATAACCTGGAGGGCTACCGATTAGCTTGGAGATGCTATGCTTCTCTTGATATTCACTCATATCAAAGCGTAACAACTTAACACCTAAGTGTTTAGCAAGTGATTTAGCAGTTTCAGTCTTACCAGTTCCAGTTGGACCCATGAATACAAACGAACCAATAGGTTTGTTCTCAGATTTAAGTCCTGCTTGTGCAACCATAATCTTATCAACAATTTCTGTTAGAGCAAGATCTTGACCATAAACTTCAGCTACAAGATTATCTTGTAAGGTGGCAAGATTGCTAGATTCAGTTTCCATGATTTTTTCTTCAGGCATTTGAATCATTTTAGCAAGCTCGTATTGAATTTCACGTTCACCAATAACACGGTCATCTGCTAGTTTAAGATTAAAACGACTACATGCTACATCAATCAAATCGATTGCTTTGTCTGGTAGTTTTTTGTCTGTTTGATATTTAATAGACAATTTAATAGCGGCATCAATAGCGTCATCACGGATTTTAACATTGTGGAAGCCTTCGTAGTATTTCTTAATA
>Ga0214164_1000767_pt1 | contig 20069 bp, 19 predicted proteins | sample TroBogepilimnion_13_FD_153003 | JGI IMG/M metagenome (GOLD analysis project Ga0214164, IMG submission 153003) | Freshwater microbial communities from Trout Bog Lake, WI - Practice 03JUN2009 epilimnion v4 | ecosystem: Environmental > Aquatic > Freshwater > Lake > Epilimnion/Euphotic zone ...
TTTTTGATGTTTCTTACCGGCCCGCTTATCTAGGCCAGCAAATGCCCTGTCTTCACAAAGATAGTGCAGCCTTCTTTACTAAAAGGTTGGTGCTGGCTCATATGGGGACTTCTGATCCATGATCCGGCAGGGTAACAGCCATGCTCATCCTCAAATACCCCCTCAATCACAAAGATCTCTTCTCCACCGAAATGCCGATGTGGATTAAAGTATGTTTGCGGCGCCTATCGAACTAAAGTAGACCCACTACCCTGCTGCATGAGTGGCATAACAGTTAGGCCTGGGACCATCCCTTGATGCCAAGAAGCGGTTTTTGTATCAATTACTTCTCGCTCCACTTGATCAGGGCCAAGATGTCGCAACTTCACAAAGAGGGTGCAGCCAGATTCACTAAATGGTGCATGAGAAGAGCCTGGAGGATTCATGATGTAGGTACCTGCAGGATAATTACCGATCTCATCACTAAATATTCCGTCCAAAACGAATATTTCCTCACCATATTCATGGGTATGGACTTGAAACTTGGAACCTGGCTGGTAGCGAACAATAGAAGTTGCCTTTGCTACCTCATCCCCAAAACGCTCAAGCATTCGCCGCTCTACCCCTAATTCAGGGCTCAGGGTCCACGGTAAATCATGATGGCTCATCACGACCTTCTGACTGTAATCCGCATTGATATTCATTTATGCAATTGGGTTAGCTAAAGAGAAACAAGCATACCAAGTAAATTAAATTCGCGCTCAAAAAAATATCAATTCTAAAGATGGCATTTAGATCTTAGGGCGTCAACAGAAAGAGGGTTCCATTCTGGTCCATAAAAAATATCTTGCCTGAATAGTATGGCTGAATCAGCGTACCCCAAGTCATCGCAGGCAGTTATGAACTGACCTACAAATGCTTGAACATGGGACCAAAGCATATCAATATAAGGTAATTTTTCGCATAAAATTTATTCTAAACAATATTTTTTAACCTGAAATTACTGCACGGCTCACATAAATGTTATAAATAACAAAATATTTATCAATTAAAAAAATTAATTGAAAGGAAATATGTTAGAACAACTTACATTTGCTACTTATGCTCCATTACTGCCGATAAGTATTTTGATCGTGTTAATTGGTATATTTAGCTATTATTTTGTTTTTATTTCTGCAATCTTTGAGCCTTTAGTAACTCAACCTATTTCTGGCCCATTTGTTGCCTTGCCGGCATTAGCTTTCTTATTTATGGTCAGTTTTATTTCTTTAAATGAATTTAGCAAACAAGAGATTGCTAAAGAAATTTTAAGCATTGAGCAAACTTCAATATTGCATTTTCTCCAAATGCCAAAAGTTAAAAGTATCCAGCAAGATAAAATACCTCCACTGATTAAGCAATATCTTGATCAATCACTGCGAGATGAGTGGATTAATACCAAGAATAGATTTGCATCAAATGAGGCAAACCAAACTATTAAAAGTCTTTATGAGATCATTTTTGCGCCAAACTTTACCTGTCATACCAACGCTAATTCTCAGATAAATTGTGTACCCCTTCTGATGGGGAAAAGTTATGCAGAAAATTTATTAAACTTAACAACGGCACGAAATAGAAGAATACAGTTAGGTCAGCTAGAAAGAAGTCATATTTATTGGATTCTTTGCTTTGGTTTAGTTTTAGTGGCTGCAATCACGGTCACTGCTGTACATCGTGATAAAAAGAGAACTGCTTTAACTAGCCTTGCTTTTTTCTTAACTTCTGCATGGTTAGCTATCTCAATCATTGCTCTAAATTACTCCCCCTATAGAGGGCCCAATTCAATTGAGCCTACGTCTTTGCTAGTAATCCAAAATTTAATGAAGTAAATTAAATTCTTTTTTCAAGTCGGCTGGCATCAGTTACTTAAAGTTACGCTAAAAAAAATACCAACCTAGTTAACTGACCCCCAAAAGTTAGACATTAAGTCTAACCCAGGGCATCAGTCAACAAAAGAGGATTTAAATTACAAATGACCTGCTTATGCAAATAACTTCAAAGCACTTATCAATGTTTTATAAACGCCCCAAGCCAGAGGAATTCCTACTGCAGTCCAGGCCAAGAATACGGTGGTATTAGAGGTATGCTCATGTCCGCCTGGGCCTTTTATAACAGCATCAAGTGCCCTTTCGTGAGCCAGTTTTTTCTCTTCAGCTAGTTCAGCATCGGTCATAAACCATTTATCAGCCAATGGACGAATAAGCAAATTACAGATCAAGCCAATGACCAACATACCCGTAAGGATGTACATCGTCTGGTTGTAAACCTGAGCTCTTGGTAAACCTAGACTTAATTGATAGTCCCGCATATAGTTCACAACTACTGGGCCCAAAATACCTGCAGTAGCCCATGCGGTCAATAAACGTCCATGAATTGCGCCAACCATCTGGGTACCAAATAAATCTGCAAGATAAGCAGGGATAGTAGCAAAGCCGCCGCCATACATGCTTAAGATAATACAAAATGCACCAACAAATAACGCTAACGCACCTGCTTGTGCACTACTAGGTACGCTGTAATACATTGCAGCGCCAAGAATAAAGAATACTGCATAAGTTACCTTGCGTCCTAACTTGTCTGACAAACTAGCCCAGAAAAAACGACCGCCAATATTAAAGAGGCTTAATAGCGCAGTAAAGCCAGCGGCTACACCTGCAATTGCAGTAAGCTGAGCCTTATCTAATTCGGTGAAAGTTTGTTGGACGCCAATCAAGCTACCCGCAAAGACTTCTTGCAACATTGGCGAAGCCATACCAATTACCCCAATACCAGCAGACACGTTCATACACAGTACCATCCACACTAGCCAGAACTGTGGAATGCCCCAAACTTTTTTCACATTTACGCTACGCTTGGTAATCATGGCGTTATTTGTTTGTGCAACTGGTGGCGTCCAGCCAGTAGGCTTCCAGTCACTCGCAGGGATGCGATAACCAAATGCGCCAGCCATCATATAAACAAAGTAGCCTAAGGCCATTACAACAAAAGTTTGTGCAACGCCTACGCTTGTCGGGCTTGAAAAGTTTTTCATGAGCATTGCAGCTAATGGGGAGCCAATCATGGCGCCGCCACCAAAGCCCATAATTGCCATACCGGTTGCCATACCACGACGATCTGGGAACCATTTAATCAAGGTAGAAACTGGAGAAATATACCCCAGACCCAAACCAATACCGCCAATCACACCCGAGCCCAAAATCATCATCCAGAATTGGTGAAGATAAATGCCCAAGGCAGAAAAGAGCATTCCGCCACACCAGCAGAATGCTGCTACTACCCCAGCTTTGCGAGGACCAGCCCGCTCTAACCAGCCACCCCAAATCGCAGCAGCACCGCCTAGGAATACAAAAAATAACGTGTACATCCACCCTAATGTGGATATTTGCCAGTCACAGGTCGTAGTGAAAAGTTGCGCAAAAAAGCCAACATCTGCCGAACATTTAATGGCTTCTGTACCTCCTTGGGATACGCTTAAGGCTTTGGATAATGGCAACCAAAAAACGGAGAAACCATAGGCCATACCAATACATAAGTGGATAGCCAAAGCCGCTGGTGGAACCAACCAACGATTAAAGCCTGGACCGGCAATCGTTCTTTCTTTATCTAATAAATGAAACATACTGACCTCCTTACACTTATCAAGTGAATATTGGAATTAAATTAATTTAAAAAAATACAAGCTTTACTCGAGTTTTACTTTCTATTTGATCCATAATTTTGAGTTAGATATTCAACAATAGGTTGAATGTCCTCATCTGGTATTGGCGCTTTAAATACTGTTTTCATTTTTTTTACTGTGGCATCCCAATAGGCCTTACCAGAGTTGGGTGGCTGATATTCTGCATAATGTGCAGAATGGCAGGCTGAACAATTTTGAATAGTGAGTTGGTAGCCAGGCAGGCTAGATTTTCGCCACTGAACCGTATCCTGCATTAACTGAATAGTCTCTGCACCCACCACTTGGGACAATAAAATGAGCGGCAATATAAGTAGATATTTTTTCACTTGACACCCCCCTAGACTGCAGTAACTTTGACGTTTTCAACAACGTTTCTCATGTACCCTGGTGGCATCCATGAAGCAGTCATAGGCTGGATTTGACCGGCATGATTAAATGCTCTCACCCGCAGATCTAATGGCCCTTTTTTTAATGGCATAAATTCTATGGTCCACTCTCTAAATGAAAATCTTCCAAGGTCTTTGCCTAGCCTAGCCTCTTGCCAATTTTGCCCATTGTCTTGTGAAAACATCACCTTTTTGATGCCATAACCAGCATCAAAAGCGATACCTCTAGCTAGATTGGGCTTGCCAGCGTTGACTGTACTGTTATCAGTCAAATTAGTAATGAAAGACCGAATAGTAAATTGATTGATTGGAATTGTCTTTGCTGGCGGCGCTCCCGCAACAATGCAATTGCAATCATTATCTGGAATCCTATAGGCAGGGTTCATCCAAAACCCATTAAATTCTGTATCTATTACATTAATTTGACTAAGATGCTTTACCCAATAGGTCCCATAGTATCCAGGCACAATTAATTTAATAGGGTAGCCATTAAGAAATGGGATACCTGTACCATTCATCTCGTAGGCCACCATAACATCGCCATCCATTGCATGATCGATATCCAAAGATTTAATGAAATCTGAATCGCTTGGTAGAGAGGGCTCATCAAGCCCATTAAATGAAACTTGTTTTGCGCCTTTCCCAGGCCCTGCAGCTTTTAATATCTCTTTAAGTGGTACACCAACCCAGACGGCATTACCCATTGCACCATTACCTAATTGACCCCCATTAACACGAGGCTCAAAAAAACCACGACTATTTCCAGAGCACTGATTAACTGCCACAATGCGCTGAGAGGTAAATTTAGTCTTTAAATCATTAAGAGAAATCTCAAAGGGCTTAGCAACATTTCCCCCTATCTTTAGACGATAGGTTTCGGGATTAATCGTTGTGGGTATTCCTGCCATGTGATAACGCACAAAAAATTCATCATTAGGCGTAATGACTTGATTGTCAAAGTACTTAAAAGGTGTCTCTAATTGTGGCGGACGTGAAGTCAAAACAATCATTGGCTTTTTGCCAGGAAAGGCTATTAGCTCTCGCTCCCCAAAAGCCATTGGTAAATTTGTCATTTCAGCACCCAATGCCCAAGATGGCAATAAAGAGCCGGCTCCACCAGCCAATGCAGCTGCAATGACCTTACGTCTATTGATGAAGCTCTCTGAATTCATGGATTTATCCTCCATAGTATTTTTAGCTAACCTAAGATTTAAGGATACCAATTTTTATAAGGTTATAGGTAGGTATAAACCCTTGAAAATCATGAGAAATGCCGTTTTAAACGGCATCATCAGCGCCAATCCCCAATGAGCATCGCTTAAATCAACATTTAACCCATGCAGAAATGACAACGCGCCATTTATGGAAAAGGCAGCGGTTTTCCTGAGGGCGGCATTTCTTGACCAAGAGCAAGCAACATCGCCACCGTGACATAAGTGCCACTTACCGCCACTAGATCAACCAGTTGCTGCTCGCCCAAGATCGCTTTTGACCTTTGAAATAGGGCATCACTAATTTGATGGTTATTAATCATTTCCATTGAAACATCATAAACAACTGCTTCATCAGGCTTCATATTTTTTGGGCGGATCCCCTCTTTTAGATTATCGGCAACTTGCTGAGGTAAACCTGCTTTGATTGCCAGTGGGTAATGCGCATACCACTCAACTTGAGAACGCCAAACTTTACCTTGAATCAAAATAGCAAATTCATTTAGCCTAGTGGGTAGTGAGGTATTAAAACGTAAATAATCTAATAAACGCTTCATCCGGTCTGCAAACACCGGACTTCTTAACATTACGTTGTATGGACCGCCCAAGCCAACACTTGAAATCTTCATAATCTCTTCAGCTAAGGGTCTTGCATCCGTTGGAAGTTGATCTATCGTAATTTGAGGGAATCGTTTGGGCTCACCAGCAGTGGGAGGTGACTGAGCTAAACCTAGCGACACCAAACCTAAAGAGATGATAACTACTTTAGAACAGCTGATGATGAATGATTGCATTTGAGTTCTCCAATTTTTTAAACTACTTATAAAGCTAAACAACTATCAATTTATCACTAAAAAATACCGATCATAGAACTGGTATCAAGATTACTATGGGCCCAAGAGGACTTGAACCTGGGACCAAATGATTCGTGTTTGTGTTAGTTTCCTAACTCCCTGGACTATGTCTTCACCCTATTCAATTTACATCTTTTAATCTGTTTAGTTGGCTATTAAGTTAATAAAGAGGTATCGAGAAAATTCCCTTCAAAGTAAGTGAATCGCTACTATTGGTAAAGCCTTTACCAATACCCGCCTGAAATGCCAATGGTGCGCCATCGTAGTAAAGCATTAAAAAGCCAAGCTGCTGGGTATTAGAGTAATTTATGCTACTACCTACTTGATGTAAATTTGAATAAAACTCAACTCCTAAAGCAAGATCTGGTGTTATTTCCCGCGATAAACGGGTTGCAGAGTTAAAGTAAGGTGCTTGATGAACATAGGGCTGTGAAAGCGGCTGATCAAAAATTGGATTAAAGGCAAATAACCATTTTTCAAAATGCTTGCCAACTATAAAGCGTGTTTCTAAGTTGTAACGTGAGGGCTCATATTGCGGCAAAGTATTCGAAAATTCAAAATTTACACCCGCAAAAAATAAATCTCCTTTTTCTTCTGACATAGGGAGCCACTTCAGTCGAACTTTAGAGCCGGCATAATTGTAGTAACCATTTGAAACTACGGTATTAACATACAAGCCGGCTTCAAGATTATGGCCTAATCCATAAGCAAATTCAGGAGTAATTCGAGCTCTGCCATTATTTGTTATTTCACCTGGATAAGAGGGTGTCTGTATGCCAACGGGCGTATTGTTCACATGCAGCTCTAAGCTACTCTCCCCTTTGGCATTGATTTCATCGTCGTACACTTGTATTTCATCTTGCAATATCGCATGACTAGCTACAGGAAAAAGAAAAAAGCTGAAGCTTAGAATTTGACTTGAAAAAAAGATAGCTCTAAATATTCGGGGTAAGCTTAAGGTAAACATGTGCTATAAAATTTATTCAGTTCCAAGCCTTCCATAATGCCAGCCTCGTTCGCGCATACAAAGCGTCATAGTTTGATTTGCGCCATCGAGTCGATTTGCTAATGCGGTGCATTCATTAAAATCCAATTGTAAATTTGCCTTTGGGTTTTGTTCATTAATGCAGACCAAGGGATTAGATATTAAGCAGGGCTGGGCGCACCCAACAACTAAATAAAACAATCCTAGAGCCAATAACTTTTTCATTAGAATCCCAAAAGATATCTGTAATCAGTATGTTTTCAGAGCTGCCTCACATCTGGGACAGCACAAAAAGAGCAATTACTTCCTTTTAATACCAATACTCTGATACCGTTGCATTATCATATTTAAAAATATAGCCAAAGATACTAACACTCAAAATACTAACCTTGGTTATGCAAAAAGCCCTTGGAAGCTTGAGTGGGTTAGTGCGAAAGTAAAAATTCTGAGAAATTAATATAAAAGTTTAATTTGGTTGGGAAAAAATAATTCTCAATTTACTTTTTAAACCCGGAGTATTAATCAATTTCAGTACCAGTTCACGCCAAACTCTAAATACTACCTCAAATGGATTTCTTGAATAATTGGGATGCGTCAATCCATAAATAATCTCAATTTCACGCTCTTCTTTGGCATATGTTCCAAAAAGACGATCAAACAGAATCAAAATCCCGCCATAATTTTTATCTAGATAAATGGGATTACTAGCATGGTGGACTCGGTGAGCTGATGGAGTATTAATAATCCCCTCTAAAAATCCTAATCTACCGATCAGTCTTGTATGAAGCCAAAATTGATACATTAAATTGATCGAAAGCATAGTAAAGACTGGGATTGGTGAGAAACCAAAAAATACCAGCGGCAAGAAAAAAACCCAGCTAAAAGATAAAAAAGGCATCCAACCTAGGCGATAGGCAGCAGATAAAGTTAGCTCATTGGGGGAGTGATGAGTACTATGTGTAGCCCACAGCAGAAAAATCTCATGAGAAGCGCGGTGATACCAGTAGTAAAAAAACTCTAAACCAATGAAGAGTGCTAGATAGATCCACCATTCATCAGGCATAGTGTAAATACGATATTTCCAAATAAAACTGGCCATCACTCCTTGAATCAATAAACGGTTTACGATGCCAGTTAACTGATGACCCACGCCTACTCCTAAGGAGGTTGCACTATCGCGCCATGGGTAAGACTTCTTAAACTGTCTTTTATAAAAGTATGGCTCTATAAATATAGCTAGCATAATTAGAGGCAAAAAAAAGACGAGCTGGTAATTGGTAAAAAACTGTTCCATTGCAATATTTTAGCTTCAGATGGACATAAGAAGAATTGAAGCTAAGTCTAGGAGGTTGGATGGTCCGACTTTCACCACACTAATCTATGGAGATTTTGTTGTTAGTAAAGCAGCCAATTGGTAAGCTAACCACCCTGAATCATCAGAGCGCATTAACAGGAATTTTTAGGTAGGAAATGCCATTGACTTCCTTCGGCGGAAGTTCCCCTGCTCTAATATTAATTTGAATTGCCGGAAGAATGAGTGCTGGCATCTCTAATTTGGCATCTCTTTTGGTGCGCATCTCAACAAACTGCTCCTCAGAAATGCCATCATGCATATGAATATTCGATTTTCTTTCCTCTGCAACAGTCGTTTCAAAATTGACTGGTCGATCATTAGGTGGATAGTCATGGCACATAAACAAACGGGTATGAGGTGGATAGCTCAGAATCTTTTTCATCGATTGATATAGGATATGAGCATCGCCGCCAGGGAAATCGCAGCGTGCAGTACCAACATCTGGCATGAACATAGTGTCACCAACAAATATTGCATCACCTACCTGATAAGCCATGCATGCAGGGGTATGCCCTGGAACAAATAAAGCCTTGAGGGTGAGATTTCCAAAATGGATCTCTTCCCCCTCTTTTAATAGGTGATCAAACTGCGAGCCATCGATTGAAAAAGTATCTTCCAAATTGAAAATGCCCTTAAATACACCCTGCACTGCAGTTATATGATCACCAATGGCAATCTTGCCACCCAACTTCAATTTCAAATAAGGGGCTGCAGTAACATGATCTGCATGGGCATGAGTTTCAAGTATCCACTCAGTTTTTAGACCAAGATTTTTTATAAAATCAATAACCTGGTCGGCCATCTTAGTATTTGTACGACCTGATTTTGAGTCATAACTCAATACTGAATCTATGATGATGCAGCTAGCGCCAGGTTTTTCATAAACAACGTAAGTGAAAGTACAAGTATCAATATCAAAAAAACTTTTTACAACTGGATTCATATCCAAATGAATTCCTCAGCCTATTTCTTAGGAGTCTTTGCATAACGTAGATAAGGCAGCTTTATGTCAAGCTCACCATACTTGGCTGTTGCCTGTTCATTATTAAGAGCTAGTGCCACTATTACATCTTGACCAGGAACCCAGTTTGCTGGCGTTGCTAATGGCACGCCATCTGTTATTTGAATAGCATCTAAGGCTCTGAGAATTTCAGCAAAGTTACGACCAACGGACATGGGATAAGACATTGTTAGGCGTAGCTTTTTATCTGGCCCAATTATGAATACTGTTCTTACTGTTGCAGTATTGGCAGGGGTACGGCCATCTGGTAAATAGGCATCAGCAGGTAGCATGTCATAGAGCTTAGCTACAAGCAAAGAAGTATCGTCAATGATCGGAAAATCTGCAGGAGCACCAGCAAAAGCCGTAATATCCTTTTTCCATTTTTGATGATCTTCTACACTATCAACCGAGACCCCCATTACCTTAGTATTACGCTTTGCAAATTCAGGAACTAGCTTAGCAACTGTACCAAACTCGGTCGTACACACGGGAGTAAAGTCTTTTGGATGTGAAAATAATATAGCATAACTATCACCCATCCAATCATGTAGGGTTAACTTTCCAGCAGTGGAGTCAGTTGTAAAGTTTGGTGCAACATCATTTATACGTAGCGACATGTTTGCTCCTTATTTAAATAATTTATTCATATTACGCCCTATTAAAGCCAAATGGGCAGAAAATAAAAATGCGGTCAGTTAATTGAACTGACCTGATTTTTAGTACCATTCCACAAGAGAGGATATTTGATAATCTTTCATCTTTAGTGTATTAGGTTACAGACCACCAGCACCTCAAACTCAAGTACCACAATCATTGCAGCATCAACCTATGTTGCTGCAATGATTTACTATGGCAATCTCATCAAAAAGATTCATAATCCTTTGGACGTTTCTAAATCTATCCCATAGATAATTATTTTAACCGAATTTTGACTTTGTAATCCACAACCCGTTTTACAGCTACTAAGAGTTTCATTTGGAATTCACAGCGTGTTACCAATATTAAAAATCGAGATCTTTTAATGCGCGGGCAATAACCAATCTTTGGACTTCGCTAGTGCCCTCATAGATCTGAGTGATGCGGGCATCACGGTAATAGCGCTCAACTGGATAGTCTTCAAGATATCCGTATCCACCATAAATCTGAATAGCTTTTGAGCAAACGGCTTCGGCCATCTCCGATGCAAATAATTTGGCTTGCGATGCCTCAGACAAACAAGGTAGGCCCCGCTCTTTCATGCTAGCAGCTTGCAGTATTAACAAACGCGCTGCATTGATTTGGGTTTGCATATCTACTAAGAAATTCGCGATACTTTGATGATCGATTAAGGGCACACTAAACTGAATACGCTCTTTCGAATATCTCAGGGCAGACTCAAATGCTGCCCTAGCGATACCCAGAGCTTGTGCAGCAATACCAATACGGCCACCTTCAAGATTACTTAACGCAATAGCCAGGCCCTTACCTCTTGGTCCTAGTAAATTTGCCTCAGGGATTAAGCAGTTATCCAAAGTGATTGCGCAAGTATCTGAACCACGAATACCTAACTTTTTTTCAACGCGGTTAACAATGAAACCTGGCGTGTTTGTCGGTACTAAGAATGCTGATATTCCTTTTTTTCCAAGATTAGGATCGGTAACGGCAAACACAATCGCTAATTTAGCTCTCTTTCCATTACTGACAAATTGCTTAGCGCCATTCAATGTCCAAGAACCATCTTTAAGAACTGCTTTTGTTCTTAAGTTATTAGCTTCCGAACCTGCTTGCGGTTCAGTTAAGCAAAAACAACCGATAGCGCGGCCAGAGGCTAACTCACTTAACCATATTTTTTTCTGATCCTCAGTGCCATATTTCAATATAGGGCCACATCCAACAGAGTTGTGAATACTCATAATGGCACCAACAGCGCCATCGCCTGCAGATATTTCCTCTACAGCAAGCGCATAAGAAACAAAGTCCACACTTGCTCCGCCCCACTCTTCCGGAACCACCATCCCCATGAGGCCAAGCTCCCCCATTTGTGCGATCACTGCATCATCAATCCAGCCTTCGTGATCCCAACGTTCTCCATTCGGGGCAAGCTCATTCTTGGCAAAATCTTTTGCCATATCTTGAACCATAATTTGTTCTTCGGTTAGCTCGAGAAATGACATAAATAGATCCTTGTAATAATTAAATCTTTGGCAGCGATGGAAATAAACTTTGTATTTTTTGCTCAGTCAACTCAGGCAAGGTATAAGCCCATTTAGGTGAATTATCTTTATCAATAATCAATGCTCGAATACCCTCAACAAAATCGCCAACCTCAACCCAGCGGGCACCGAGTGCGAGCTCCATAGCAAAACACTCTGAAATCGTGAGTTTTTTACCTCTGTGAATAGTTTCGCACGCAACAACCATGGCAATAGGAGATCGTAGCTTCATTAGCGCCGCAGTCTCGCCAATCCACGCAGGACCATCAGCTGCAGCACGATCTAATTGAGCAATAACATCCGCGACGCTAGCCAGGGAAAAAATAGCATCAATCATCTGACGGCGTTTCTCCAGGGGAGGATTTATAGGGGTAGTGCGAGCATCCAAGCGCTGTAGAATTTTTTCTACCTGCTCTTTTGCAGGGGAATTTGCGCTCAGACCTTCTAACTTTTGTAAGAACATATTGATGCGATCCGAAGCCAATATCCAATCGCCTAGATTGGCATACAAAGCATCCTCGCCACTGAGAGTTACACCAGTTAGCGCCAAATAATCACCAAGCCTACCTGGGCATTTTGACAAGAAATGACTGCCGCCAACATCTGGAAAAAATCCAATTGCCACTTCTGGCATTGAAATTTTTGAGCGCTCAGTCAGAATTCTAAAGTTAGCACCCTGCGATATTCCCATACCGCCTCCCATAACATAGCCATTCATTAATGCGATGTAAGGCTTTGGATACGTATAAATATATTCATTCAAAATATATTCATCTTTAAAAAAATGTGTGTGCTCATCACCTCCTGAGGTAATGCTTTCATAAATGCTGCGAATATCACCGCCCGCACAGAAAGCTTTATCGCCCTCTCCTTTTACCAATACTGCCAGAACTTCTGGATCCTTTTCCCAATCTTTTAAAGTCTTGTACATCAATTGAATCATTGAATAACTTAATGCATTTAAGGCCTTGGGACGATTTAGAGTGATAAGCCCTAAACCATTTTTTTTCTGAAAAAGAATTTCATCGCTCATCCGCTAGCCTCAAGTAAGACTTAATTTTTAGTAAATAGTTTAATAATTGCTGAAAAATCTAGACCGCCATACCCCTGCAAACTAAATGTTTGATAAATTTGCTGCGCCAAACTTCCAAGGGGAACCGGCTGCTTTGAAAGCTTTGCGGCTTCAGTTGCTAAACCTAAATCCTTCAGCATCAGATCGGAACCAAAACCACCCGTATATCCGCGTGCAGCTGGAACATTCTCTAGTACGCCTGGATAGGGATTATAAGTATCTGAACTCCAGCAACGTCCACTAGAGGTATTAATAATCCCCGCTAACACTTTAGGGTCCATGCCCAAGGAAACGCCTAGCGCCATAGCCTCAGCAGTGCCAATCATCGAAATACCCAAGAGCATATTATTTGCGACTTTTGCGACTTGACCGTTACCAGCACCACCGCAAAAAACAATATTCTTACCCATTGCCTGTAGCAAGGATTTCATTTGATTAAAGAGCGACTCTTCACCGCCAACCATAAAGGTAAGAGTGCCCGCCTCAGCTCCGCCAGTGCCACCTGATACTGGAGCATCCAACATCAACGCACCTTTATCGCGCGCAGCTTTTGCTACTTCACGAGCAGACATTGGGTCAATGGTAGAGGAGTCGATTAAAACGACCCCCTTGACGTTTGCAGACAGAAGTCCGTCACTACCCAAGTAGACAGATTTCACATGCTGCGCAGCTGGGAGCATGGTCACTACCCCATCTACACCGCTAGACAAAATGGCTGCTGGAGTAACGGCTGCTGTGGCTCGGCCCTCACCATGCTTGATCAATGCATCCACATTGACCTGGACTATATCAAAGACCACTAATTCATGGCCCGCTTTCAAGAGATTACGCGCCATTGGCGCACCCATATTACCTAAACCAATGAATCCTAATTTCATATTTGACCCTTTATTCTTTATTTTTTAAGTTATTTATTGATCTTTAAAAACAGGGGAACGTTTTTCAGAAAATGCATTCATACCCTCTTTTTGATCTTCTGTAGCAAAGGTTGAATGGAAAAGACGTCTCTCAAAGTGAATGCCTTCATTCAGGGAAACCTCATATGCCCTATTCACAGAATCTTTCGCCATCATAGCGATAGGCAAAGACATCGCAGCAATCTTTTCGGCTGTTTTCAATGCATCAGCCATCAATTGATCTGCGGGAACGATACGAGTAACCAGACCTGCTCGCTCGGCTTCAACAGCATCCATCATGCGACCTGTCAAAACCATTTCCATTGCTTTAGATTTACCAATAAGACGTGTTAGACGCTGCGTACCACCAGCGCCTGGAATTGTGCCAATAGTAATTTCTGGCTGACCAAACTTAGCATTGTCAGCAGCAATAATGAAATCACACATCATTGCCAACTCGCAACCGCCACCAAGGGCATAACCAGCTACTGCGGCAATTGTTGGCTTTCGAAATTTTGCAATTCTTTCCCATGTAGCCGTAATAAAGTCAGACTTATAAACATCCATATAAGTCCAGTCTTTCATGACCTTAATATCTGCACCAGCTGCAAACGCTTTTTCACTTCCCGTTAACACAACTACAGCGATTTTTGGATCGTGCTCCACATCATCAAGAGCTTCTCCTAACTCTCTGGTGAGATCAGGGCTAAGCGCATTTAATGCCTTCGGGCGATTGAGCGTAATGAGCACAACTTTCCCGTGTGTGCTAACGATAATATTTTCATATGCCATATCGACTTCTTACTTCAAGCTAATGGTTGTATTTACACCTGCAGAAGTAGAACTGTCATCAAACCAACGGGCAGTAACTGTTTTGGTTTGTGTGTAGAAAGCAATCACTTGTTTACCGTATGGACCTAAGTCACCTAACTTAGAAGCACGTGACCCAGTGAAGGAGAACATCGGAACAGGAACCGGGATAGGAACGTTAATGCCCACTTGCCCAATATCGATTTCCTCCTGGAACTTACGAGCCGAAGAGCCTGATTGAGTAAAGATTGCTGTCCCATTGCCATTTGGATTCTTATTGATCATAGCAATTGCTTCATCAATATCTTTTGCAAAGCTAATGCAGAGAACTGGGCCAAAAATCTCTTGTTCATAGATGGTCATACCAGGTTTCACGTCTGAAAAAATAGTAGGCCCAACAAAGTTACCATTCTCATAGCCAGATACCTTGACTGATCTTCCATCCAACTCCAACTTGGCTTCAGCAGCGCCATTATCAATCAACCCGCTTACACGTTGATAAGCACTTTTTGAAACCAAGGGGCCAACATCTGTTCCAGGTTCAACACCAGCGTTCACTTTTAATGTTTTAGATTTTTCTACTAAATCAGCAACCCAATTTTTCGCATCGCCAACCATGATAGCCACAGAAATGGCCATACAACGTTGACCTGCAGCACCAAATGAAGCACCAAGTAAGTTATTTAAGGTTTGTTCTTTATTGGCATCGGGCATGATGATGGCGTGATTTTTTGCGCCCATCATGCACTGAACCCGCTTGCCAGCCAAAGTAGCACGGTTATAAACGTGGGTACCGACACGAGTAGAACCAACAAACGAAATAGCTTTGATATCAGGATGATCGCAAATACCATTCACAACGGATTCGCCACCATGGATCACATTCAAAACGCCTGCAGGGATACCTGCCTCTGCCGCCAATTCAACCAAGCGCATTGTCACCATTGGGTCTTGCTCAGAGGGTTTCAAAACAAAAGTATTTCCAGTAACAATCGCCATTGGGAACATCCACAAAGGAATCATTGCTGGAAAATTGAATGGTGTAATACCTGCGCAAACGCCAATTGGCTGTAGCAGACTGTAAGTATCAACACCGCCTGCCACATTGTTGGCAAATTCACCTAACTGGAGATTGCCAATTGCTGCTGCGTGTTCGACTACCTCAAGTCCGCGGAAGACATCACCCTCAGCATCAGCTAAAGTTTTACCTTGTTCGGCCGTCAAAATCGCTGCCAACTCTTTCATATTTTCACGAATGAGCTGCTGATACTTTAGAAAAATACGTGCCCTTACTCCAATCGAAGTCTTCTTCCAAGTAGCAAAAGCTTTATGAGCGCTGGCAACAGCAGCATTCACTTCATCTGCAGTTGCAAAAGGAACGCGAGCCAATACTTCTTGCGTAGCTGGATTAACAACATCTCGCCATTCCGTCGTTTTTGATTGAACTAACTTGCCGTCAATAAATAAAGGGATATTAGGAGGAGCCGTAGTCATGGAAATTTCCTTTGAATGATTTTTGAAAGTACACACGTGTATATGAGGAATAAAGGATATATGCATAAAAATGTATTAACAACACTGTATTTTGCAAGTTCTATCTGCAATTATGCACATATTTCATCACATAAAAATAGAACAATTTCTAATAAAATCAATGAATTGGGATCATTTACAGTACTTTTTGGCCCTAGCCAAGGATGGCAAACTAGTGGTTGCAGCTCGATCTTTAGGGGTAAACCACACCACCATTTCAAGACGAATTCAACCCTTAGAGAGAGATTGGGGGTTCAACTCTTTAACCGTAGCAATGTCAGTTTTGAATTAACCGAAGAAGGGTTGCAACTTCAAGAAATTGCTACAAGGTAGAAAGGCAAATTACGGGTATTAATAAAAACATCTCCACCGAAAATACGGAAGTAAGCGGAACAGTGCGCGTTGGCGCCACCGAAGGTTTTGGTACTTACGTTATCGGCCCTATTTTGCACAACCCAATTTAAAGCAAGTACTTCCACAGGAGATTCAAATCATCCGCAGCTTTTGGATGATCATGCCCAATGAATACAAAAAAATTGAGCGCATGAACTTGGTTTGGAATGTCCTTAAAAAAGCAGCTAGAACATAAACAAAAAACCCAACCATAATTACGAGCCAGGACAGGAATAAGCCAATCGTCGCCATCATTTGAATCCAAGAGGTATAGGTACCCCTTGGAAATCGACGCATGATGAAACCAGCGGCAAACGCTAGTCAAGCAAAAATGAAGGTAGAACTAGCATCTAGGCCTGAAAAGGATTGATTGGCAATTAATATTTCAAAAAAAATAGCAGGAGTAAGTAAATTCTAAATGTCATATATAGGGTTATCCCGCAGATTTAACTTTCATATAATCCACTTACGCTCCTTTATATAAATTTGAAATAGTTAAATCAACTCTTGACCAAGGAAAGTTATGTCATACAAAAAATTTCACCAGTCTTCGATTGAAAGCCCTACTGAATTCTGGTCAGAGCAGGCCAAATTAATCGACTGGAAAACACCTTTCAAAGAAGTGCTTGATTACTCTAATCCACCATTTACAAAGTGGTTTAAGGGTGGGCTTACTAATTTATGTCATAACGCCGTTGATCGTCACTTAACAACCCGTGGGGATCAAATCGCTTTGGTAGCCGTTTCTACAGAAACAGATCAAGAGAGAACGTATACCTATAAAGAGTTATATCTAGAAATCAATCGCATGGCAGCCATCCTTAAAGAGAATGGAGTCAAAAAAGGCGATAGAGTCTTGGTGTACATGCCAATGATAGCCGAGGCAGCATTTGCAATGCTGGCCTGTGCCCGACTTGGTGCTATCCATTCAGTAGTATTTGGTGGCTTTGCGTCACACAGTCTAGCAACGCGTATTGATGATGCTGAACCAGTTGTAATTGTCACAGCAGAGTCTGGAATGCGCGCAGGAAAAATAGTTCCCTACAAACCACTTCTAGATGAAGCAATTCAGGTTGCTAAATTCAAACCCAGCAAAGTATTGATAGTAAATCGTGGTCTTACTCCTTTTACTACTGTACCTGGACGCGATCTCGATTACGCCAAAGAATATCAAAAATATCTTAATCGAGAAGTACCTATTGAATGGGTTGATTCCACCCATCCTTCTTACATTCTCTATACATCGGGTACAACAGGGAAGCCTAAAGGCATTCAAAGAGATACAGGTGGTCACGCTGTTGCTCTTGCTGCCTCAATGAAATATATTTTTTGTGGTAACTCTGGCGAAGCCATGTTCACTGCATCCGACGTAGGCTGGGCAGTGGGCCATAGCTACACTATTTATGGCCCCCTTATTAATGGCATGTCTTCAATCATGTACGAAGGAACTCCTCTTCGTCCTGATCCTGGAATTTGGTGGTCGCTTGTTGAGAAATACAAGGTTACCGTTATGTTTACCGCTCCTACAGCTATTCGCGTATTAAAGAAACAAGATCCGAAATACCTGAGAAAATATGATCTATCTTCATTGCGCTTATTATTTTTAGCGGGCGAACCTTTAGATGAGCCTACCGCCAACTGGATTCATGAAGGCATTAAGAAGCCGATCGTGGATAACTACTGGCAAACTGAAACAGGCTGGCCAATGATGGCAATACAACGTGGTGTTGAAGTCATGCTGCACAAATTTGGATCACCAGGTGTGCCGGTATTTGGATACAACATTAAGTTACTTGATGAAAATACAGGTGAAGAGCTTGGAGCAGATAAAAAAGGGGTTGTAGTTATCGAAGGCCCACTCCCTCCAGGCTGCATGCAGACTGTTTGGGGTGATGATAAGCGCTTTGTTAGCACCTACTGGGAAACCGTTCCTGGAAGACTTATCTACTCTACATTTGACTGGGGCATTAAAGACAAAGACGGCTACTTCTTCATCTTAGGCCGCACCGATGATGTGATTAACGTTGCAGGTCATCGCCTGGGAACTCGCGAGATTGAGGAATGCTTATCTAGCCACCCCAACGTCGCTGAGGTTGCCGTTGTAGGCATTGAAGACCAACTCAAAGGTCAAGTCCCTATTGGATTTGTCATCACGAAAGATGATGCAAATTCACTCGATATGGAAGCTGAGTTGATGAAAATCGTAGACTCTAAGTTGGGTGCACTCGCTAGACCAGCGAAAATTTATATCGTTAATCTACTTCCTAAAACTCGCTCTGGAAAAATTGTGCGCCGTGCTCTGCAGGCAATATCAGAGGGTCGTGATCCTGGCGATATCAGCACTATGGAAGACAAGACAGTCTTGGATCAAATAAAAACGATTATTAATCAGAAAAAATAATTTCTGATTACTTTAGAAAAATACTAACCCTAGGGTTAGTATCGAGATTATTGGTGAGCCCAAGAAGACTTGAACCTGGCTAGGAGCTTAGATTATGGGCCCTAGTCGTCTGCTTAAGAGACCTCAACCGGATCCAAATCAGCTAAAGCTGATACCCTTCTGAACCTACTTCCTTAATCTCTCGTTGCTTGGAAAAAGATTCTTTTTTGAATCCTCATCCATTTCAGTTTTAAAGGTGAACTTAGTCTTAATCGCCTCAACAGCCTGGGCACTTGGCTTAGCGTTGATTTCATCTAAAAGGCGTTTAACACTGGGTAACTTTTCCCAAGCACCTTCACCCAATACAAAAGGTATCACTCTAGCCCAGCCCCAAACAGACATATCCACGATGCTGTATTCACTAAGCATATAGGGCTGTTTAGCTAGGCGCTCTTCAATCAACAACCAATGACGCCATGCTTCAAAGTCATAACGATTAATGGCATATTCTTTTGGCTCTGGGGCAAAGTGCTTGAAGTGAACGGCTTGTCCACAATAAGGGCCAATTCCAGTAGCAACAAACATAAGCCATGAATACAGCTCAGCATGTGCTTGCGGGGTATTTGAAGGCATGAACTTGCCAATCTTCTCGCCCAAATACAGTATGATGGCATTGCTATCAAACACCTTAATATCACCATCGACCAAAGCAGGCGTCTTTCCATTGGGATTGATTGCTCTAAATTCTGGCTTGTGTTGATCGCCCTTACGGGTATCGGCCACAATAATTTCGTAAGGCGTATTGGTCTCCTCTAAATACAAGGCTACTTTTGCTGGATTGGGTGATGGGTGATAGTAGAGTTTGAGCATTTTCTGATTCCTAGATTTAGACCCTAATGATAGCCACTAAACGAAAAACTACGCAAGGGTGGTTTTGGGCTTAGTTGGTGGGCCAGGATGGAAAAGCTAAGTAACGATCAAATGACAAAACCCCCCACTATCTCTAACTGGGGTTTTGCTTTTCTGGTGGGTACCAGAGGTCCTGAACTATTCTGAGTATTCAGAATCGAAAAGCTTAGGCGCTACTACTATTGCTAAAGCCTTCTAAGACTAGCCTTACGAATTAATTTACTTTTCAGCACTCAAATGTAGTTGGTAGCATTTTTCCGATAACACCAGGCTCACCGCATCTTGATATTTAACAGCAATAGCAGTGTATTCCTTGAACTGACCTGATTTTTAGTACCACTCCATAAGAGAGGATTTTTGATAATCTTCACCTTAAAGGAGTGCTAAATATGGC
>Ga0214164_1000768_pt1 | contig 20033 bp, 35 predicted proteins | sample TroBogepilimnion_13_FD_153003 | JGI IMG/M metagenome (GOLD analysis project Ga0214164, IMG submission 153003) | Freshwater microbial communities from Trout Bog Lake, WI - Practice 03JUN2009 epilimnion v4 | ecosystem: Environmental > Aquatic > Freshwater > Lake > Epilimnion/Euphotic zone ...
AGACGGCGGGAACCTAAAGCGTAAGCAATGGTTAAGGTATAGTCCAGACCACAAACTTAACAGGTAGTGAAAACTATAGTGGTAAGAAAATCTCTCGCTCGTGAGGGCGTGCCGGTTCGATTCCGGCCCCGGGCACCATTAAGTGATAGTATTCAACGGGTACCGTGTAAGGACGCTTACACTAGGCGGGCTGGTAGGGCCATCTTCCAGTCCTGACATAACCGTGGCAATGGCTTAGGAGAGGAAGCACCTCACTCCAAAATTCGCTGAGTCTGTAAGACTTGAGTATTATCACTTAATGGTTTATTGCTGTTGAGGCTCGCTATCAGGCTGCTGTGGTGCTGCTGGATCTAGTAATAGAGTCCAATCACCATTGCCGTAGTGATAGTCTTCAAGTATTTCTAGCATGAGTGCAAATACTTCTAGAGTGCGATTAAATGTAATCAATTCGTTTTCACGAAGACGTAGTTGATTTTCTGCAAAGGTTTTTAAAATATTTTCGCCCTCACGCTTACGGCGAATCTTTTTAATCACTATTTTTAAATTGTGTATTAGCCTATTACAGGTAACAATATCACCCTCAACACGATGTCTGGCTTGGTTAATGTCAGCAATCATCTTTGATATTAAATCATCAACTTCTGGATTAATATTAAAAATAAACTGTGTGACCATGTTGCCTAGTCGCTGTACGGCTTCAGTTTGAACACTCATGTCCTCGCCAACTTTGCCGGTCTTATCATATTCGGCACGGCGAACTGGATCGCTTAATACTTCATAGGCCTTGCTGATCTTTTTAAATATTTCTTCATCGCCGCCCATGTCGGGATGATGCTTGTGAGCCAATACTCTGTATTGGTGTTTGATTTCTTCTTCACTGCAAGTGGAATCTAATCCTAGGTCTGTGTATAGGCTCATAAATTTTTCTCTTTTTAATATTTATTATAGGTTGACAACCTATAAATATTATGTTACAATATTGTTTTAGTTAGTTAATTGCCCCGGTGGTGGAATGGTTTACACAGCGGTCTTAGAAGCCGTCCCGGAAACGGTTGCGAGTTCGAGTCTCGCCTGGGGCACCAAATTTTATAGAAAGTGATTTTACATGTTTGATCCTAAATTGCTGACACGCACCGTTATTGACACCAACAAGTGTGTTGAAAATATCGGTAATCGTTTTGCATTGGTTTTGGTGGCTGCTATTCGTGCTCGCGAATTGAAGCGTGGTAGTCGCCCGTTGGTAGATAATTCTAACAGTACCACTCCAAATGTTCTAGCATTAAAAGAAATTCAAGAAGGTAAAATCGGTTTTGATTATTTGAGGAAAATTCGATGAGCAAAGGTTCACGTCCGCGTCCATACAGCGTTAGCCAAGAACAGTTCGGTAATAATTTCGATGCTATTTTTCGCAAGCCCGATCCCTGTGTAATCGAGGATCAACAAAACGAAGATGAAGCATTTAACAAAGTTGCAAAGACTAGCCAGAATACCGATACCGACTCCGGGGACACAAGTAAATAAAATTATGCCCCGTTAGTTCTAGTGGTAAAACGACGGTTTTGTAATCCGTAGTCGGGTGTTCGATTCACCCCCGGGGCACCAAATAAGCGGGATTCGTAAAATGGTATTACCTTAGCCTTCCAAGCTAAAGTCGCGAGTTCGATTCTCGCATCCCGCTCCATGAATATGAAAGATAAGTTTAAGCAGGCCTATATAGACATAGCACGAAGATTTGCTGAACTAAGTCATGCTCGACGCTTGAAAGTTGGTGCTATTGTAGTTAAAGATGATAGTGTTATTGCCTACGGCTACAACGGTATGCCCGCAGGTTGGGATAACAACTGTGAAGAACTACTAGACAACAGATCGTTAAAAACCAAGCCAGAAGTACTACACGCCGAATCTAATGCTATTGCAAAATTAGCAAGAAGTAGTGTAAGTGGATTAGCTGCTGATTTGTTTGTTACGCATAGTCCTTGTTTAGACTGTGCCAAACTTATATATCAAAGTGGAATAAAAAGAGTTTTTTATAGTGAAAATTATAGAGACGATTCAGGCTTGACCTTTCTAGAAAAGTCAGGTATAATCGTAGAACAAATTAAATAGGACGTTAACTCAGTTGGTAGAGTGCCTGCCTTACACGCAGTATGTCGGCGGTTCGAGCCCGTCACGTCCTACCAAATAATAATAGGAAACATATGGCAAGAACTAAAAAACAAGTTGAACAAACTACAGCAGTGGTAGAATCTGATACTCCTCCAGTAATAGTAGAATCTACTAAACCTGCACCAAGACCATTATTAAATCATTGGCATTTAAATGAAGTACAAAATGTTGAACCTTGGTGTTTTGCGAGCGAAATCTTTAGCACCGAAGAATTAGATAAAATTATTAGCATCGGCGAAAATCCGGAATTATCTAGCGAAATGGGCAAGGGAACAACAGTAGGCCCTACTAGTACTGCTAGGAGTTGTTTTGTTTCTTGGATAAACGCCGGAATACCAGAAAATGCATGGATCTTTCAAAGATTAACATCAACTGTTAACAACATCAATGATAGATTTTTTAAATATGATTTAAAAACTATTGATAGTTTACAATTTACCAAATATGTTAGTGATACAGAAGACCACTACAAACAACATCGTGATATGCTGTATTCAAGTTTTACTATTCGTAAACTAAGTTTTAGTCTGATGTTAAGTGACCCTTCTGAGTATGAAGGCGGAGATTTGTTATTACACCTAGGCGATACTCCAGAGAAGCCTAAAAAGGATAAAGGTACTATTGTATTCTTCCCCAGTTTCGCATTGCACGAAGTTACTCCAGTAACCAAAGGTGTTAGATATAGTTTAGTCGGTTGGGTCAGTGGCCCTCCATTTAAGTAAAAAGTTTTTCGGAATGTAGCGCAGCCTGGTTAGCGCATCTGCTTTGGGAAAATCTCGTTTTTGTATCGCTATGATAAATAGTAGTATGAAAAACAGAATAACAAAACCAGGTTTGTTAGCAATGAATCGTAAGATAGGGTGTGTACATTGTGCTAAAGAGACTACAGTAGGAAACATAAAGAAGCATGAAACATCGTGTTTTTTGAATCCTACTAATGTAGTTGAGTGCGCGGTTTGTAGTAAGCCAATAAAGAACTATAAGGAATCAAAAGGTACCTGTAGTCGTAGTTGTGCTAACAAGCATTTTAGAAGTGGTGAAGGCAACGGTAATTGGAAAGGTGAAAACTATCAGTCCATTTGTTTTCTTCATCATGAAAAGAAGTGTGTAGTATGCGGTGAGAATAAGATTGTAGCAGTTCATCATTATGACCATAATCATGAGAATAATGATCCTAACAATTTAGTTCCGCTTTGTCCTACACATCATAGTTATGTACATAGTCGTTATGTTGTCGAGGTACAACCCGCAATAGACGAATATGTTAAGAGATTTCTCCGGTTCGCCTAACCTGGTTATGGCACCTCGTTTGGGACGAGGAATAATGTGAGTTCGAATCCCACACTGGAGACCAAGAGCAGCGGATAAGTTACATTATCCAGTATGAGTCGCTAAGGTAGGTACCTAACCCTTGGGGCGAGCAATAGTACACGATTGCGATGTAACAGGAAGTAGTGATCTACTCACCGGGACCGGCCTCAAAACGAATCCCACCAATTTAGAGTATAAGGTTCGAATCCCACCATTCCGACCATTTATAAAAGGAAAATCATGCAAGTAAAAGCAAGTCATATTTTAGTGCCCTCATTGGCAGAAGCAGTTAATCTGCAAGAACAAATCTCAGCAGGCGCTGACTTTGCTCAATTGGCCCGTGCTAATAGCAAATGCCCCAGCGGTCAAAACGGTGGAGACCTAGGTGTCTTTGGCCCAGGTATGATGGTTAAACCATTTGAAGAAGCTGCATTTGGCTGTGAAATTGGTAGGGTCGTAGGACCAGTCCAAACCCAATTTGGATATCACCTAGTTAAACGCACAGCCTAATGAAATCGCTAAGTCAGTTGTATTTGGAAGGTAGTCAATTATACGGCGAAAATCCTCACCATTTTACTGATAAAGGGTCATGGCATACCTACTTAGATTTTTATCAAGAGTTGTTTGCCAAATATGACAATGATTTCAGATTGTTAGACATTGGTATCAATGCAGGTGGCAGTCTTTGGTTATGGACCAATTATCTAGACAACTACGATATTTGGGCAGTGGATATAATGCCCACATATATAATGTCAAGGCCATTCCAATCAGATCTCGATCAGAATCCTAACCTACATATACAGTGGAACAAGGATAGCACTGATGTAGAAACTTATAATAGTATCCCGGAACAGTTTGATATTATCATCGACGACGGTGATCATAGACCCGAGATACAGGTTAAAACTTTTATGGCTGCTTGGCCCAAGTTAGCAACTCACGGTACTTATGTTATTGAAGATGTTCGAGGTGTTGAACAGGTCGGCTACCTTTTATACAATATCAGAAAAGTTTATCCGAATACTAAATTTGATTTCTATTTTGGTACAGCAGAAAATGCTCAATGGAACGGTATAGGTATCAACGACGATATCATTGTAACAGTGACCAGTTTTTAATTTAATACGGCCCTACCCAATGCATGTAATGTACGGTAGGGGTTTCTTTTGACATTTTTATCAATCTATGTTATAATAGTGTATGAATATTCCTAAATGTTATCAATTAGTGGGAGTTCCGGGTAGCGGTAAAACTACTTGGATTAACAATCAAGATTGGACTCGAGATTGTGCTTACATTTCTACAGATCGTCTTGTAGAAGAATATGCAGCCGCCGAGGGTAAAACCTATAGTGAGGTGTTCAATGAATACATGCCACGGGCTGTAGAGTTGATGTCACAAGAAGTTATTGTGGCCCGCGAGGCGGGTCGAGATATTATTTGGGATCAAACTAGCACAACTCTTGCTAGTCGAGCTCGTAAATTTAATATGTTGCCTGACTATGAGCACGTTGCTGTAGTGTTTGAAACACCCGACAGAATTGAATTAAAGCGTCGATTGGCAAGTAGGCCCGGGAAAGAAATTCCAGATGCTGTAATAGAAGGTATGTTGGCCAGTTTCGAGATGCCAACGGAAGAAGAAGGTTTTAGGGAAATTTGGAGAGCGGTATGATGTATATTACAAATTACGACAGCTCTGTAAATCTTCCCTACGAAGATGGTTTATTAGAGTGGCTACAAGAACGTTACCCACATTCACGATACAGGATTGAATATGTCTGAAAAGAAAGTTAAAGAACCTATTGAACATAAAGACAAATTGGGACGATTGCTCAAAGTGGGCGATTGTGTAGCATATCCGTCTAGTAATAGTTTGATGATTGGCATTGTTAAGAAACTCAATCCCAAAATGGTTGGTGTTAAACCATTAAAAAATAATTGGGGCTCGGGCAATAAATATCCGCAGGATATAGTATTGTTAGAAGGACCTGAAGTTACAATGTATTTGTTGATGGCAAATAGTTGACATTTTAGTCTATTGGTGTTATAATACAATATTAAAGAAAGGAGATCGATATGCCAGCAGTATTTTTATATTCTGATCCACATTTTGGACACCAAGGAGTTTGTCGTTTTATGCGAAACGATGGTGTGACCAAATTACGGCCTTGGGATAATGCCGAGGAAATGGATGAAGAATTAATTAAAAGATATAACGAAAAAGTTCGTCCAAAAGACAAGTGTTATTTTTTAGGCGATGTTGTTATTAACCGCAAAGCATTACCTACGTTAGCCCGCTTAAATGGCGACAAGGTCTTAATCCGCGGCAACCACGACATCTTCCGTGATGAAGACTACCGTGAATACTTTCGCGAGTTACGGGCTTACCACGTGATGAACGGTATGATCTTAAGTCATATCCCTGTTCATGAAGCAAGTTTAGGTCGCTTCGGCACCAACATCCACGGACACTTACATGCTAACAGAGTTATGAAGGCTCGCGGTGTTAATGCTAAAACTGGTGAAATCTTATACAGTGATGAGATTGATCCACGCTACTGGTGTGCTTGTGTTGAACAAACTGACTTTGCACCTATCTTATTTGAAGACGCTATGAAGCGTATAGAAGCAGAAGGTGGTGTAGTTGGATTTAAGAACGGCAACGGACCGACCATGTAAGAATAGGACCTCAGGGTCCTATTTTTTTTTTGGATTAAATATCTCAAGGGTCCTTAGTTCAACGGATAGAACACCGTGTTCCGATCGCGGTGATAGGGGTTCAATTCCTCTAGGGCCCGCCATGTTATAATGATAATTATGTGTATGTCAACATTACACATTCTAGCCAGCCCTTACGATGCAGTTAACATCAATCGAAGAGATGATCCATTTAGTATACTAGCCTACAAGTTTATGAGGCATATGGAACAATACGGATGGAAGTGTGTACACTACGGAATTCCGGGAACAGAAGTTCCGTGTGAAATGGTTCAGTGTTTAGACAGTCGATCCGGTCATGGACCCACTGATTCTAAAATTTACAACGATAGAGCAGGTGCTGCCATTGCTGCTCGTAAACAACCAGACGATATGATATTATGTTATCATGGTTGGGAAAACAAAGGTGCCTGCGATCTCAATCCAGACCTTAGAGCAGTAGAACACAGTATTGGCTATGAAACCAAGGCAGTGTTTGCTCCGTTTCGTGCTTTTACTAGCCAAGCACAAATGCACATGTTTTACGGTGAACGAAATATGTTGATGAGTCCTAGTTGGTTTGATACTGTGATTTATAATGCTATATCAAAAGACGAATTTGACTACACCGAAGATAAGGATGATTATTTTCTCTACTTTGGTCGTGTTATTCCTGCCAAGGGTGTAAACATTGCTATACAGGCCACAGAAGCAGCAGGTAAAAAATTAATCATTGCCGGTCGCGGAACACTGGCGGATATGGGGTATAGTTCAACTCCTAGCCATGTTACCTTAGCCGGTCTATGTGATGCTGAACAACGTCGTAAACTCATGTCCAAGGCCAAGGCCATACTGGGACCTACAACCTATGTTGAACCATTTGGCAATATGATCGTAGAAGGTTATATGAGCGGTACTCCTGCTATTACCACAGACTGGGGTGGATTTACTGAAACAGTGATCAACGGCGTTACTGGATTTCGTTGCCGGGAGCATCGACAGTTTGTAGAAGCACTAGAACGCATTGACGAAATTAAACCCCGAAACTGCTATGACTGGGCTTTAAACAACTGCGAAGATCAAGTAGTGCACTCTCAGTTAGATACTTGGTTAAGAAAAGTTCAAGAATTTAATTATTACAGAGAATGAAAACTGCGTTTATTATTACTAGTTGTATCGAAGTTAAAAACGAGCATCCCTTAACCTATAGTAAGACTCGTAGTTATTTTTCTAGTGAAGAAAGACTGCGTCAAACCATTACCACCATTGCCAGCATAGATTCGCTGGTAAAAAAGGATGCAACAATATATATTGTAGATGCCAGCGAGCATTGGGAAAACTATGCTAATTATTTTTGGTATCAACCTAACCTAAAATTTATTAGTATTAAGAACGAGTTTCCTGAAATATTCAACACAGTTACCAGTCATCCTAATAAGAGTTACTGCGAATGTTTGCTGTTAGAGGCCTTTATGAGCAAGTATCGAGAAGAACTAGTACTTCATGATCATGTTGTTAAAATCAGTGGAAGATATTTTCTTGACAGCAACTTTGATATAGAAATATTTAAAAAGAACAATAATAAAATTGTTTTCAAACATCCTATAAAGAATGAGTGGCAAGACTGGTGGGGATATAATATGGTTGATCTGCGACAGCAACAAAACAATAATATTCTTTATCAGTACTGTTCTGTACTATTCGGATTCTGTAGTTTACAGTTTGATTATATGCTAGGTACAATTAAAAAAATAAAAGACACACTGGTCGACCCCGTTAACTATCATTATGATTTGGAAACACTGAGTTATTTTTTTACTAGAGGTAGCCAAGATATTATACATGCCGATTGGATAGTTTATGGATTTCACGGGCCCGACGGCAGATTTGTTCGATATTAACAGAATTTTAACCATTATTATTGACTTTAAATCTATCTGCAACTTATACTAAGATAAATATTTTAGTCTAAAAGGTGTGCATGTATGTTTGACTGGTCCAAACTAAACCGCCAAGATATAGCCGATGCTATACAAACTCTTTCTCCCAAACTTGTGGGAGATTCGATCCAGCAACAAGATTTCCATAGAATACTATCCACTTATCTCAAACGCAAATATCGTGTTAAAGTATCCGAGGGTTGGGATACAAAAGTGAAAACACACGCTGTTTTCACAGGCGGTACCTACTATAGTGACTTAGATGCGGAAGATAAAAAGTGCATCGAATTGAACTTTATCTACAACCCTGTTATATCAGAATTTAAAATTACCAAACGAAGATTCAACCAATTGTGTAATTTGATTGCCGATACTCTACTGCATGAAATTATACACATGCGCCAATATCGCAGACGATCTTTTAAATCGTTGCCTAACTATAACAGCACAGCATCCAAGGGCAAACTACGAGAAGAACAAAGTTATTTGGGCAACAGTGATGAAATAGATGCCTATGGGTTTAACATAGCCTGCGAACTTTTACATAAACACAAGGGTGATCAGCAGGCTGTAATTGATCATCTAAACATAGATCTCAAAGGTAGTAAAAAATCCGGCGGATGTTGGAAAGTTTATCTAAAAGCCTTTGAGCACGATCATAATCACGAAATCATTAAGAAACTTAAAAAGAAAGTAATACGATACATACCTCGAGCAGTAGAAGGTCGTCCGTTCAAGAATACCGACTGGATCTGCTATTGACATTTAAATAACACTATGTTAAAATAGTGTTATGACATATAAAACTCATACCAGCACTATACGCACTCTCAAGCAGGGTGATCCTAACTTTGTAATCAACGACGGACTAATGCAGACACCTCGAGCAGGATTCGAAATCAGTAATCGATGCCCAGACAATTATGCAAGCCTTATTCAGGAATGTATTATGCATGGTTGGCTCAAACCTGTAGCACATGTCACAGAACGAGAATTGTTGTTTATGGGGTTGACTAAATGAGTAATGGCGGTTATACTATGAATATGCCCGGCACTATCGGTGGTGCTAAAATTATTTTTAAAAATTCAAACATGGATAAAATTGGAATTATTGGCCTAGGCTTTGTAGGTGGCGCTATTAAAAACGCTCTAAATGACATTTGGGGTCATGAAGTAACCTGTGTAGATCCCGCTAAAGGTTATAATAATACCATTGCTGATCTTAAAGATTGCGACGGTGTATTTGTTTGTGTGCCAACTCCGCAAGATGATGATGGCACTTGTGATACAAGCCCCATGGAAAGTGTATTAGCAGAATTAGCCTCTGTAGGTTTCCAAGGGGTTATTATTAGTAAATGTACCGCTCCAGCAGATGTTTATGAACGCTTAAATGAACAATATCCAAATCTTGTTCACGCACCCGAGTTCCTTACTGCAGCCAATGCCAACCGAGATTATGTCAACGGCACATTCTGTATCATCGGAGGTAAACATAAATTATATCTCCGCGAAGCTGAACGCATCATTCGAACAAGCCAACAAAGTCTAGGTGATAATGTTAAATGGTGTTCAATTGGCGAAGCTGCATTGGCAAAATATACCATTAACTGCTTTATGAGCACCAAGGTTATCTTTATGAATGAAATGTATAACCTTGCTACCAAGATGGGATTTGACTACAATACGATTGCTAACATGGTCACAATGGACCCTCGCATGGGTAAGAGCCATATGCAGGTTCCAGGACCCGACGGCATGTTTGGGTTCGGCGGTGCGTGTTTCCCCAAAGATACCAGTGCTCTACTAAAGACTGCAGAACAACAGGGTATTGATATGATGGTTTTGGATGCCGCAGTTAAGAAAAATACCATCCTTCGCTTGACAGAACCTAAATAATCCTGTATTATAAGGTATAGGAATAATAATGTACGACAAAGCATACAAAGATTTTCAACAAGGCGAAGAACTTCATAGCGACAAAGGCTATGAAGAAGCATATTTTGCTGACGTAATTCGAACTAAAATGAAACGTGATCAAAAGCGTTTTTGGGCCGGTGACAACATCAGCGATTATCTACATGAAGGCGATCGTGAACGACTAATTGACGAAGCTACAGAAGCATTTGAATTAGTTCTTGATCGGTTGCTTATTGATCGCGAAAACGATCCTAATAGTAAAGGTACAGCTCGCCGACTGGCTAAAATGTATTTTAACGAAATTATGGCAGGCAGATATGAACCGGCTCCAGATGCAACAGCATTTCCAAACGACTCGGCGGATCGTTATGAAGGTATGCTTGTTGTTCGTAGTGAGTTACGCTCTATGTGCTCACATCATCACCAGCCCGTTAGTGGTGTTGCTTATATTGGTATTATTGCTGCTAATAAGCTCATTGGTCTCTCTAAGTACACTCGTATTGCTCAGTGGTGTGCTCGTCGTGGTACTCTCCAGGAGGAACTATGTAATGACATTGCTAGAGAAATCAGTAAGGCAACTGATTCAGAAAATGTAGGTGTTTATTTAAGAATGACTCACGGATGTTGCGAGAACAGAGGTATTATGGCTCACGATAGTTCAACAACAACTTCTGTCCTTAAAGGAGCATTTAACAAAGATCCGGGCACAAAGAAGGAGTTCTTTGATACACTGAGTCTTCAGGAATCTAATAAGCGGTAAGTATATCGCCCAACAAATCATTCAATAAAGGTAAAATATGAAAAAAGGTAAGTTAAACATTCCTAGCCGCCAACAAGTGGCACAGAATCAAGTAGCCAATGCTGCTCAACAATCTATGCAACCGCAAGCCGGTGGACGCCGTCCTAGCATTATGATTGCTGTTCCGGCAATGGAAATGGTTAATGCTGAATTTGCACAGCATTTGGCCATGGCAGCGGCTAATATGGTTGCCAATGGCATTAAGATTAATTGTGCATTTAACATTGGCTCAGTGATCACTATTGCTCGTCGCAATCTAGTTGATATCTTCTTGAAGAGCGACTTTGATTACATTTGGTGGGTTGATAGCGATATGAAATTCCCTATCGATGCTCCTATGCGTTTGTTGGCTCGTAACAAAGATATCGTCGGTGCTAACTATCGTCGTCGTCGTTTCCCTAATCCTAACTTTACAGGTATGATGGGATCCAGCGGTCAGTTCACAGAATTCCAAACTACAGACAATTCTCCTGCAATGGAACTTATCGATGTATTGCCACACGGTATGGTTCTATGCAAGCGTGAAGTTTACGAACGAGTTCCTCAACCGCACTACCTACAAGAATATGTTAAAGAACTTAATCTTGAAATTGGTGAGGACATTTATTTCTGCCAACAAGCTCAAAAGGCAGGATATGAAGTATGGTGCGATCAAGAATTGAGCAGAGAAGTAGCACACATTGGTATTTTCCACTTTAACTACAATCTATCAGTTCCAAAATAAACTGAAAGGGAACCCATGTTGTTCGAAAGCATAGAGATTCGTAAAGTACGCAATGGTGTGATTGTCACACTGCGTACCGACGAAGATGAAGATCAAGAATATGTCTACGACACAGATCGTAAAGCGATTAAGTTTGTCAAAGACCTTCTTGAAGCAAAAAGTAAGGAACAGGCTCCGGCTTGATTAAACAATGACAGTTAAGAAACAATATAGCATAGGCGACACAGTTTGGATCTACGGTGTTAGCAATGGTAAATCTACAGAAGGTAAGGTTGTTCAAACTTTTACCGTTGACCAAGATGGTTGGGATCCAGATACGGTTCATTATGTTATAGCGATTCCTACTGAAATCGAATACTTGCTAGAAGTAAGAACATGGGAAACCATTAGCCAAACTAAAGACGGACATGTCGGTAGTTTGCGTGAAGCATTTAATGATCCAGATGCTGGCATTAGATTGATGCGAAGGACTGGTGTTGATCTGACTTCCGAGGGTGACTTTGAGCAACATGATGAGGATGATGACATCAGTGCCGACGCTATTCATGCTGCTCTTGAAAAGTCACAGAAGGATGCTAGCCATCAACCCTTGGTTATCAAAGAAAATAAAGCACGACGCCGCTATCTTAGCCGCAAGAAAAAGCCAAATGCAAACTGATTTTAGGCCATTAGAACGTGCTGTAAAGATTTGGATGGACGAGTTGAACACCTCAACGGTTAAGCCAACTTTACATAAAGCCTTTAATGGTCATTGGACACTACAACTTGTTGATGTGGAAGATGAATATCCTGTTGCTACCTTTGCTAATATACCCTCTAATAAGTTAGATCGTGCAGTTGAGTGGACCACTGAGCGTTTAGAGAGTTGGGATAACTGCCGACGTATGGCTTGGGATATGTGGGATTTTAAACATCGAAAAGATGCAGAAAAGTTTATTACCTTATTTCATTTATCATGGCATCAGTGAGATTCAAAGTTGAAAACAATGTTGTGAAAGAAATTCATAAGGTTGTTGTATATCGTTTCTATTTGAGCGATGTAGAGGATCCGGACTTGTATGCCGCGCAACCGATGTGGGATTGGAAACAAAGTGAACAGGGTAAGTTTGTTATGGAACATGCCGTAGGTGAACCCGAATGGCACAGACAAATAAGTTACGAAACATTTGGTTATCGATATGCTATAACAGCAGAACTTGAAGCAAAGAAACTAAGTGAATTTTATTTGAGATGGGGCAAAGATGGAAGTAACAAGAGTTAGTAGCAAGTGTATTGTTAAACAAGAAAAGACCAGTAAAACAGTAGAAGCAGAAGTTTTATCATTTAATGAAAAACGAAATCTCACTGTTGTACTAAACAAATCAGTAAAATTAAATATGTCGTGGAATGGTAGACTCTACGAAGGCCGTATGGCTGGAATTGACTTTACCACAGAAGGGCCAACAATAACAACATCAAAGACAGGAAGATAAAAAAATGAACCCGTTCAAGGATCAATATAAGTTTATGAAGGCTTGCGACCAAAGTGTTGACAAGTTTAATAGTTCGCAGTATAATATGTATGTAACTTTAATCGACGAAGAACGTGAAGAACTCGAACAGGCAATTAGTAATGGCGATCAAGTTGAACAACTAGATGCACTGATCGATATTCTAGTTGTTACCATCGGCGCTATTCATTCAGCAGGATTTGATGCTGAGGGTGCTTGGAAAGAAGTTATGCGATCTAATTTCAGTAAAGTAGGCGATGATGGAAAGGTCAGGAAAAGAGAGGACGGAAAAGTCCTTAAACCGATCGGTTACTCCCCTCCACAACTTTCAGAATATATTACAAAGAAATAATATTATCGAACGGTGTATCTATTTTTATAGATTCCGTTCTTATTATATCTTTTTGCCCAAAATAATGATTTAGTATCTATTCCAAGAGGTTTAAGAATTTCTGAAGAATTGCGGCAATTAAAAGGTATTTCGATATTATCTTTTATATCTATAAGTATATAAGTTTTAACAAAAGTTTCTCGAGATTCGTTTGCCCTTCTTACACCGGCCGCTATTTTAGCACTTACTTCCTCTGGAGTTTTTCTACCATAATTCCAATGTCCTTTCCCCGATCGTGTAATAGACATTTGTTGGCAAATTTCTTTCGACGGACGAATTCCTGTCCTGCCCTTTGATATATTTGCTTTAACTTCTTCCGAAGGAATCCATCCAACATTTCCATCGCCGCCATCAGTTTTATTTCGGAGTATACCTGTTCCGTTATCAATGCGACCATACCACCGAATCATTCTACGCTCAATGGCTAAAGAACCAACGTTAGTTAAGTTATGTTCAAGAATAACAATATTAGAAAAATCCTTTAAAGGGAAGACGGTCCTGTCTGATTTTGCCCAGGCTCGCTTGCCTTGTCCTTTGCCTATATAATACGGTGTTCCATCTTTTCGAAGATATGCGTAAACATAGAATCCAGATGGCGGATTTTGGGGTGAATAAATAGTCATGCTGTTAGTTCCTTTACAACTGATAGAGAGGGTGGATACTGGTAATATCGCGATCCTCACTTTTATTTATTCATTTTTGTTGACATTACGGGTTGTTTCCTGTACAATATATTAAAACTTAAAGAGAAATAAAATGAGAAGCAATTACTGGTCATGTTCAAAATTTGCAGATTGGGTTCGCGGAACTCCTAAACTCAGTATGGGTACCAGTACGGAATGGGACCAGTGGAACGATCAAGCCAAACGGTACAATCCCGTTCGTTATTGGATTGCTGAAGATGCGTTAGATGCTATCCAAAATTTTATTCATTATCCTACGGACAAATTAAATGATGTCAGATATTACATTAATAATCGTTGGGTCTCTCGTAGTCATCAGCTTACAGCAAATCCTCAAGATATTAAACCTGGACAATGGAAAGACGTTGGAAATCGGTTCCTTCCTTGTTTGTTTAATGAGCTTGTGGATTTTGTTGAAATAGAACAAGCATGGCATACTTGTATTTGGGATGAAGAAGCTCGTAAAAAATACAACCCACCATGGTGGCGCAGTGGATGGTTGCGTTGGCGTACCTGGCGTTGCGCCGAAGCCGGACTTGCTCACTTAGATTGGGCCGCCGGACTCACTAACCGAGATTTTATTGAAGAAGGTGAGAAGGAAGAACCTACTCAGCAAGCATTGGCCGCTCGTGAAATCAAAGAGCTGTATCTATGGTGGACTACCACATATCGTAATCGTCCAGATCCCTATGATGCCAGCGGTTGGACTGCCTATTGCGAACTTAACCGTTTACAAAATGGTGGCCGGTTAAATTGGGATGGCGCAAAAGATTCGCTCGAGTTGGCTCGAGCAAGTGATTTAGCCCATAATGAACTGCGCAGACTTGAAGCAGAATACGAAGCCGAAGATGAAGCCATGATGATTCGTCTTATCAAAATCCGTAATTCACTATGGACATAAAATATATTAATGACCAAGACTGGTCGTCTATCAATCAACAATTCCTACAAGGAACGCCATTCAATCACATTGTGATTGATAATTTTTTCACTGAGGAAATTGTTCAACAACTTGTAAAAGATTTCCCCTCTTATAATAGTGATATATGGCACACTTATAAGAATGCCATTGAAGATAAGAAAACCTGCAACAATTGGAATATATTTCCAAAGACAACCTATTCTGTCTTTAATTATCTAGGCGGCAACGATTTCTTGAATGTCATTGGGCAGATTGCAGGTGTCAATAACCTATATAGTGATCCCGGGTTAAATGGCGGTGGTTGGCATGCTCATACCAAAAATGGAAAACTAAATGTACATTTGGATTACAGCATACATCCTAAATTAGGATTAAAGCGTAATTTTAATTTAATTGTATATATGACTCCCGATTGGGACCCTGCTTGGGGCGGTGGTCTAGAGCTGTGGTCTCATAATTCCGAAACCAATCAACCCGGAGAACGAGTTGGCGTCGTTGAAAATAAATTCAACAGGGCAGTAATCTTTGATACTACTCAAAATTCATGGCACGGGTTGCCTGCAGATTTAACCTGTCCCAACGGTGTTGCTCGTCAAAGTCTAGCAGTATACTATTTGACACCATCTGATCTTACAACAGACCCTAGAGGCAAGGCATTGTTTGCACCTTACCAGGATCAAGCAAACGATCCAGATGTGTTGACACTGATTGCAAAGCGTAGTAATATAGCAACAGCATCTGAGGTATATGGTAATGGTGGCAAAAAGTCCTGATCGTAATACTTTCCAAATGGAAAGTCATATTAAACGTCGTGCCGAAGAAGGTCTAGAACCTATGGAAGAATATATTGAGATGTTCAAAACTTGGCGAGAACAGGATGAAGAAAATCTTAAAAATCCCGAGTGGCAAAAAGACAACCTAGAGTACGATCTTCGTAGTACCAAATGGATCTGTGATAAGGTCAAGGCTAGCGAAATCTATGCTCAAAACCTGTATGCGGCCATGTGTAATATGCAGTTCCAAAAATTGGATGTTATGCCTATATTGAAGAATCAGCGTTGGTCGTGCTCTTGGCGTAGTGCCGGCGGCATTGTTGCTGACATGTTGGAAAAGGGCGATTACATTGATTGGTACTGTTCGGGTATAATGCACGACGAAGAAGGAATAAGTACAGGACACGTTCCAGAAGGACATGTTACTGATGAGATCAAAGAAGACCTAAAGAAATTAGGTTGGATACCTGTTGAATGGGAAGACGATTGAAAATCGCATTGAGTAAACGCACAATTGAACGACAAGGTAAGATATACGATGCAATTGAAAATGCATGGTATAAGTATCTTGACGAGCATGAACTCACCTTTGTGCCAAACCATTTAGATCAAGATTTTGATGCTATTGCCCATTCTGTTGATTGTTATATTATCACCGGCGGAGATAATAGATTAATTCGTCGTAAGACTGAACGCCGAATGATAATCAGTATGATGAAACTAGGTAAACCCGTTATTGGAATATGCCACGGATGTTTCTTATTAACAAAGTTTCTCGGCGGAACTGTTAATAAAAAAGAAGGACACCGAGATGGTGTTGAACATTCGGTAATCTATAATAATACCGAACATATAGTTAATAGTTATCATAGATATTATATTAATACATTACCGAGCAATACTCAAATATTAGCAGTAGATAATGATAATCACTGCGAGGCCTGGATAGATGGTAATCTAGCAGGAGTAGTTTGGCATCCGGAACGTATGGAATCAGCATGGGTGCCTCCAGAAATTGGCAAACTATTTGGTAAATCCACTTGACTTTGCTCCTGCTCTCCTGTATAATAAGTACATTGTTTAACAACATAGGAGCAGAAATTGGCAACAGTAGCAGGGGTTAAAATCAAGCCCAAAGCAAAAAAGATTACTAGTGTTAGCATCCGTGAGAATGCTAAACGCGACCACGCTCCAAGTTGGGATGGTGCTGCTGATATGACTCCGGCAGAATACGCTACCCATTTCCGTAATGCTATGAAGTATTACAATTTGGAAACTTCAGCAAAAGATTTGAAAGTCAAGGTCATTGATTGGATGGCCCGTAATGGCTACGACAAAGATCAAATCCAAGACTTTAAGAAGACCAAAGATTGGCGCTGCCATTTGACCATGGGTGCTATTGCATCCTGCTTGATCAAAGGCATGCCAGATGTTAAAGAAGGATTTAACAACGGTAAGAGTGCAGTTGCATGGTTGAAAAACGAAATTGCCGCTATTTTGGATGCAGGACAGTATGATGTTGAAACAGTCGTAGTAGATAAGACTGTTAAAGTTGCTGTTCCTACTCCAAATATCCAAGATCGTATTCGTGAGCAGGCAGTGGCCATGAGCGACGAGATCGATGCTGCCATCGACAGTTGGATTATGGATCCAGAAGCATTTGATCCAAAGTCAATCAAGTTGGTCAGTTTGTTGCGTGGCAAGGGTGCCAAGGCTGCTCAGGCTCGTTATATCAAATCATTCTTTGCTCGTGGGTTGGCAGAATTGCAGGAATTGTCCAGCGGCAATGCCGATGAGCAGTTGCGTGAAGGTTATAAGTTTGCTAGTCGCAAGAATGTTAAGAAGTTGATCGAGTTTTACGAAGGTATTGCTTCAGCTTGTGAACAGATTGCCGCAGAAGCTAAAGTGCTCAAGAAGCCACGTGCTAAAAAGGCTGTGCCTGCAGACAAGTTGGTTGCCAAATTGAAGTTCTTGGTGCGTGATGACAAGTTAGGCATTGTTAGTGTTCCGCCAGCACAGATCATTGGTGCTCAAGGTGTAGTGGTGTTTAACAACAAGACTCGTAAATTGGGCTACTATATTGCTACCAATGCAGATGGGCTCGGTGTTAAGGGAACTACTTTGATGAACTTTACCGCAATGAGCGTTCAACGCACTCTGCGTAAGCCATTAGAGCAGTTGAAAGAGTTCAAGGATCAAAATACACAACGACGTTTTGAAACTTGGTTTGGTAAGATTAAGACCACAGACACATTGTTGAATGGTCGGTTTGGTGAAGATACTGTTATCCTGAAAGTATACAAATGAATCGTATAGATCCTAGCTTAAATCCTTTGGAAGTAATGCTAGTATGTGAAGATTTGGAAAAGCGGGGCTATACGAGGTATAGCCTTGCACCAGGAAACAATTGTATTTGGGCACATCTTCATCAATTTAACCTTTACTATGTTTTCCAAGATAGTAAAATTTTAGATGTACAAACGGATTAATATATGAGTACGCTCTATTCGATTTTGTTTGCAGTGGCTTTGATTTTTAGTATTACCAAATACTCTAATCAATATGAAACCAACGATGAGGATCAAAGTCCACCAGTTGCCGAACAGGTCTATATCGTTAATACACGAGAAGACAAAGGCGACAAGTGGGATGATGATCCTCTAGACAAAGATAGAATTGGGCCAGATGGAAGTGATAAAAGACGATGAGAACACTTGACAAGGATCAATGCGGCTGCTATAATTGTTTGAAAGAAGTAAAAGACCACAATGGGTGGCCTATTACCATGTCAACTTTTATTGTATGTCCAATATGCGGCAATAAGCGTTGCCCAAAATCAACAGATCATAATTTAGCGTGTACCAACAGCAATGAACCAAATCAACCAGGAAGTCGATATTGATACTTATCGTATAGTCCAAGTAAAGTTTCCCGGCTGTATGCTCGATTATTGGTCTATTGTTGATCAAAATAACAGGACTATCTTTTACCATTGGTCTAGGCGTGAAGTTGAAGCTAAATTGAAAGAATTACAAAAATGAACAATAATTTAGAAGATTTGATGTATAAGGCAGGATTGACAGCACAAGGTTGCTGGGATAGTATGGATCAATATGATCGAGATTCTATTATGAAGTTAACGGAACTTGTTGTAGAAGATTGTATTAAACTGATCAAAGAAAGTGGGAAGCAGTGTAAGCACACAACTTTTGATAAAAGTATAGTTGACTGCACTCGAAGAAGTGCTGTAAAATTAGTTAAACAACATTTTGGTATTAATGATCATAAGGAAACAACATGCTGAGTCTTAAAACATTTATGGAATTGGTAGATTATAAGATCACCGAAGGCAACGACTATTATGCCTTTAGTCCCGATGCCTATAGCCTAAACTCTTGGAGCGGGACTCAAGATGGTTATAGTTTTGACATTGTGTTTGATACCAAGACACAAGTCGTTTACCAAGTCGAAGCCTGCGATTATCAACGCAATCGTGCTTATCGTTTAGTTCATCCTTCATATAAGGATCAAGTCCAAGCAGGTGAAAAGGCTTGGGATGGTACAAAATGGATTGACTTGGATGTGGATACAGACTTTATGGAAAAGGCCCGTGCCATCAAGGATGGTAAGGACTATGATACTCGTGTCCAAATGGAGTTAGATATTCCGGAAGAGGACTTGCTGTTGTATATGAAAGAAGCGCACAAGCGTGATATGACTTTCAATGCGTTTATTGAAGAAGCACTTCGAACCATGATGGAAGAGTTTGAACGTGATCCCGAAGGCATGAAGGCTAGGGCAGAAGTAATGTTTGATTCACCTAATGGAGCATAAATGCGTATAGGTCTTAGTTATAGCCGATGCGTTCGCGACATCGTGGATGGTAAAGTCAATGTTGGAGATGTGTTGGTGATTATTGCCCGCACAGATTTCAATCCAACTATTGACGAGGAGTGGGCCAGCATTTGGTCAGGCTACCATGGTTATAGTCCATGGAGCAATCCTGAGTGGACATCTTACGCAGACGAGGACGAAGAAAAGTTCCGAGAAATAAGTATTGAACTTTATGAGACTGGTAGACTACATCAGCCTCGTCAGTTTGGTGCTAATGTTGCTCGTTTGCCTTATTACTGGTTAGAAGCAAGTTTACCTAAGGAAGAACTCGAATCTCGACCTGCTGTAAAAGAAGCATGGGAACGATTCCAAATTATTGCTGGA
>Ga0214164_1000769_pt1 | contig 20030 bp, 12 predicted proteins | sample TroBogepilimnion_13_FD_153003 | JGI IMG/M metagenome (GOLD analysis project Ga0214164, IMG submission 153003) | Freshwater microbial communities from Trout Bog Lake, WI - Practice 03JUN2009 epilimnion v4 | ecosystem: Environmental > Aquatic > Freshwater > Lake > Epilimnion/Euphotic zone ...
AAAGATGCAGATAAAATATTAGAGTGGGGGTTAAAGAAAAATCAAATTAAACCACAAGACCCAAAGAAAATATATCAAGCAGACTTTTCTATTAGCTTATATATGTATCAGAATTACGGGATGCGTAATTTGGCTATACCTGAAAAAGTAGAAGAACCGTATAAAAATATGTGTTTGTTGCGATTAAAAATACAGCAATTAATAGCAACAGCAATTCCATCAGGATGGGCGATAGACCAAACAGCATTAGATAGCATTGATTATGGGCTTGCGGATAAAAATAAAGATGTTGACCATGAAAAATTATTTGCACAAACAGGAAGATTATATTATAGAGGGATAGATGCGGAAGGTAATAGAGTTCCTGTACCAATAACAGAACTTAGAAATTCTGGGTTTGCTGAACAATTAAATACATATATATCAACATTTGCACACCATTATCAAGTATTAAAAAGTCAGTTAGGTGAAGACCCCGATTTGCAATCACAAGCAGCCACACCAAGAGTTTCAGAAGGGAATATTCAAACAGCAATGGTACAAGGTGACTATGCTACCGATTATATGTACGATTCTTATCTGTATATTATGGAAGAATCAGCACGAAAGAAAGCGTGTTTATTAAATGATAGTGTTACTTATGGCTCACAAGTATATGCACATATTTTAGGCGAAGAAGATGTTAAGGGTAGGGATTTTCAAGTAGAAGCAAAAATGCTGCCAACAGATAGAGAAATAGCAAATCTTCAAAACATGATGAATCAGGCTATTGCATCTAATCCTAAATTATCTACATATTTAGATGTGTTTAAAATAATGCGTATCGCTAAAGAAGATGTAAAACTTGCTGAATTATATTACTCACAAGCTACTAAGCGAATGATTAAAACAGAAACAGCAATAGCGCAACAAAACCAACAGCAAAACGCAAAAGACCAAATAGATTCAGCACAAGCGGCAGAAGCAGCGAAATTAAATTCTTTGAAAGAGGAATTAAGGTTAAAAGATTTATCAGACGATAAGAAGAATAATAATGATTTAAAGAAAATAGCATTACAGGGGGCATTTCAAGTAATGTCTTCAAAAGAAGGTGATGTTAAACCTGAATGGACACCCGTTATGCAAGAATTGATACATAATATTATGTTGCCTTTACTTTCCGAAAACATACAACATACAAAAAATTTAGGGCAAGTATTGGCAGCAAATCAACAAGATCAACAGGAACAAGCAGAACCACCCGAACAGCAACAAGAAGAACAGCAGCAAGGTCAAGAACAGCCAATGGAATCACAAGAACAAAATCAACCAATTCAACAACAATAAAAACGTATTAAAATGACATCAGAATTTACAGATTTAACAGGCGTATTCAATACCCAAAATGGCGTTACATTAGATGTATCATTATGGCAGGAAGTTACAATGCAGTTTGTAAATCCATCAGGTACTATTAATATTACAGGTACAAATGACGGCGGTGCTGTAACAGGAACATCTTTTGGTGGTGCATCAACAGCAACAAACTTTACTTCAATTCAAGCTACAAAATTAGCAGATGGAACAGCAGTAACAACCATTGCAGCAGCAGGGTTATTTAAAGTAACAAGAGGGTGTAAATATATCAAATTTGGTGGTGCAAGTGCAGCAGCAGATAAGGTAATTGTTTTTTACTCAAAACCTTATTAAAAATAAACATTAACAAATTTTTGTTGTTTATTATAAAAACACGTTAAATTTGTAAAAGAATTTATCAATTAACATTTATTTATGGAAGAAAATCAAATCGCAGACAAATTAGCAGAAGCAATTTTTAATCCAGAATCAGCACAACAACAAGAACCAACAGATAATAATCAGCAACAGGCAGGAGAAACACAAGAGCAAATAGATGCGAAAGCATCAGCAGCACAACAACAAGCTGCAACAGTAATTGACCCAATAGCAGTATTGAAAGAAAATTTGGGATTTGAAGATTGGAATACAGCTAAAACGGAATTAGAAACACTCCGTAAGCTGAAAGAAAACCCAACATCGGCTATTCAATTTGCAAATGACTTTAGTGCAACAGCGTATGATTATATTGTAAATGGCAAAGAAGATGATTTGTTTGAAGTTCTAAAATCAAAAAGAGAACTTGCAGCGATTGATAAACTTTCAGCAGATGAAGTTATTAAATTAAATATTCAATACGCAAATAAACATTTTTCAAAGGCAGATGTGCAAGATGTTTTTGAAGAAAATTATAAAATACCAAAAGAGCCTATACAAACCGTTTCAGAAGATGATACAGATTTTGAAGTAAGACATAATGAGTGGAAAGAAACACAAGATAGGGTTAAAAGAAAAATAGAAAGAGATGCGGTTTCAGCAAAAACGAACTTATCTCAATTAGTACCAAACATTGTTCTACAGAAAATAGTAAAAGAAGGTGAAAGAACTCAAGAGCAAATACAACAAGAATTGGATGCTCAAAAGAATTACGACACATTTTTTACTAACGAAATAGAAAGCAATTATAAAAACTTCAACGGCTTTAAAACATCGTATAAAGATGGCAACATCGAAGTACCTATTGTATTTGAAGTTACAGATGAAGATAAGACACAAACAAAAGCCGAGATATTGGCTGATTACCAAAAAGCGCAGTTTATTGCTAACAGATGGTTTGACAGTAATGGAAAACCAAACGTAACACAGATGCAGGAAGATATTTATCTGCTTAAAAACAGGGATATTATTTTGCAAAATATTGCAGCAAAATCAGCGGGTACGGCAGTAGATAATTATGTGAAGAAAAAGAAAAACGTATCTGATTTTTCACAGAATAGTCAAGACAATAATGGTGGTTCACAAATTGATATTGCTCAACAAATAGCAGCAGCAGTATTCAATTAAACAATTTTTTAAAACAATTTAATACTAAAAATCATGGCTGGCATACCTACAAATAATATTTTACAACCAAGTGCTATATCACAATCAGTGCAGAATAGGCAACTTATGGTTGAACAGCAAATACTTTCTCCGCAATACTACAAAAAATACACAGAAAGATTCGGAGAACAAAAATGGAACATTTGGCTTTCTACATTCGCAGGAATGGAAGCAGTAAAGAATCAGAACTTCTTTTGGTTTGAATCAAGAGGTAAGAAAATGGTTGCTATTACAACAGCTTCACAGATTAATACCCCTGCACCAAGCGCAACAATCACAGTAACTTTGTCATCAGTTGATTATCTTAATAGTGGTACAGAAGCACCATTGAGAGTAGGTGAAAGTGTTTATATCGCTTCAAACAATGTTGAAGGAAAAATTTTGTCTTTTGACCCTACAACTCCAAGTGCATGGACATTCACAGTAAGACCTAAAAAATTGGGTGTTGCTTTTGCTTCTCCATCAGGCAATTTGGATGCAGGTGAAATTTTAATTTTCGGTGGTGGTACAGATGCAGGTGAATCTTCAAGTTCATTAGCACCGATTATCGCTATTGACAAACAATATAATAATAACGTAACTGAATTTCATGAAAGTTGGTCTAATACCGATTTGGCGCAGATGGCAGATACTTATTATGCTTTTCCTGTAAGCCCTGAATTAGCAGGAATGGGTTATAGTCCGTTCACTTACAAAGGAATGAAATATACTTTGGACAGATTTAACAACCAAATCGAATGGAAGTTACTTCGTGGTGATGTACAGACTAATACAGGATTGGGAACATCAGTAGGTACACAAGGATTGTATATACAGGCTAAAAACAACGGTGCATACACACTTGGGTATTCAGGAAACAACATTGACATTTCTAAATTGCATGAATTGACTGACATTATGGAAGTTAATGGTTTAGATAAACAAGTTGTTTGGATGTGCGATTTACAGCAATCACACGCTATTGATGATGGCATTTTCAAAGAATTTCCCGCAGGTGCGTTTGTATGGGGACAAGGTGAAAAATCACAGGAAGCAAGTGTAGCTTATGGATTTGCATCTATGTTGTTAGACAATGGCTATCTGTTACAGAAGAAAGTTAAAAGCGATTTGAATACAGAAGTTACCACAGGTAAAACACCTGCTAATGATTATTTCAGAAACTTCGGTTTCTTGTATGGTCAAGGTCAGACAAGTGATTCCCGTACAGGTACATCTTATTCAAATGCAACTGTAATGTATCAAGAACCGCCTGCAATCACAAACGGAACAATCGGTAACGGGTTACGTTTATGGAAATGGGGTGGTGGTTCTGAAAATGCAACCGATGGAACAATGAACAATAAAATGGAAATTGTAACATACAAAGGCATTCGTCTTTGCGCTGCAAACAAAACAGTATTCTTACAGGCATCTTAATAATAAGGGTGGGGTAGATATTTTCTACCCCACTTATTAATTTACATAAAAAAATAAATATGTCAGCAGAAAGCGCAGGTCTTCAACATTTACCACAATCACCGCAGAATGGTAAACAAAAAACAGAAAGTTTTACACCAACATTCGCACAAGCAACATCAAAAGGAAAGAATGTTATCCTTAAATTAGTTCATCCAACAGAGGGTAAGGTTTACATGGAATGTTATGCAGAAAATGTGATGAACCCAAACACGAAAAAATTAGACACCATCAGATTATTGAAGGGTGTATATTCTATATGGTTAAGCGACCAAACAACAGTTACAGAAAATTATGCAAAACGCAACAGAAAGAAACTTGTATTTGATTCTTTTGTTGACGGCAATGGGCATACGCAAAGCACTTGTACGATCCCTGCATCAGATACTACAACTATTGATGCAGTAAGACATCTTCCACAGAATATGGGTAATGATGCAACAGAAAGGGGGCATATATCTTTCTTATTTTATGAGTATAATCCTGCAAAACAAGCAGAAGATTCAATGAAGCAAGAAATGTTAATGGTTGAAGCTATGCAAAAAGCATTTCAAGTAGAACCTACTGTAATGAAAAAGCACGCATGGTATCTTGGTGTAAATCCCGTTGATGAAATGGGTCAGGTAAAAGATGATGATTTCTTACGGAAAGATTACGCATTAAGAGCAAAACAAAATCCTAAATTATTCCTTGATACATTGGATAGTCCATTAGTTACCATTTCTTATTTGGTTAAGAAAGCTATTAATGATGCAAAGATTGACTTGGGAAGGGAAGTGAATACGGCTTGTTGGGCAAATGGTGGATTTATTTGTAAACTTCCATCTAATAAAAAAGCAGCAGATTTCTTAATTGAATTTGCAATGTTGCCAACAGAAGAAGGTAAATTATTTAAAGAACATTTAGAAAAAACAATATAAGCCATCAACGCAAATCAACCATACGTTATAATAAATTATATTGCCAATAAATTTCAAAATGGCACTATAACAAAAGATGATTACGAAACAGTAATTAATCAGGCGCAACTTGGTTTCTTAGATTGGCTACTTGGTGAATTTAGTGAATATCGTTATCAAAGTCCTTTGCCCCGTATTCAATACGGGCAAAATAGGGAAACAAGACAATCACTAACACCACTTATTTATCGTTACATATTGAATGTAGATAATGATGGTATTTCACCATATCCCGCAGACTTTCAGGAAATAGATGCTATTTGGGATATTTATAGATTTGGAAGAATAAAATTTGTTCACCAAAACTATTTAGATTCTTATCTGAATAGTGTTATTGACCCAATAGTTCAAAAACCAATTCATCTTATAGAAGATAAAGGATTTAGATTTTATCCTAATCAAAATTATAATGGTGTTTCATTGCCTAATTCACAAGCATTATTAAGCTATGTAAGAACACCGCCAACTATTGTATGGGGGTTTACTTTAGATGCTAATGGCAGAGAAGTTTACAATCAAGCAACAAGTGTTGATCCTGTGTGGTATGACAGCGATATGATGATGATTATAGCAAGGGCATTAAAAATGGTTGGTATAAATTTACAGGCAAGTCAGGTTGTGCAATATGCAGATGATATTTTAAAAAATGGGCAATAATCAATGACAAGGATTTTTTTTATAGAACGTATTTTAGAACAACTTTATGGAGGAAAGTCGCCAGATAGTCGTTCTATAAGCCATAATCTTGTCAACAGTTTTTTGAATGATGGGATTGCTATAATGGCAAAAGAAAGTTATAAAGAGAATCTTAAACTTGATAATATTGCTTATGTAAATAATTCATTTTATACTTCATATAAAAATTTAGCAATAATAACAGGGGATAATTCAAATGAATACCAATCCATATTGCCTCAAATTCCAATAGGTATAGGAAGAAATGAAGGGATTGCATCTGCACAAATAAAAGTAAGTTCAGTCTTATCAAGACCTGTTATTATACTTACACCTGCTCAATGGAATATGTTTGATTTATTGCCACAGCCAACAGGTATTCCTTGTTTGCCAGAAGGGAATAAATTATTGTTTAAAAGTACATTAGGTTTAAATATCTATACAGTTAGCATAAGAATGATAAGCGGTGGCGATTCAACTGATTTAACAAGTATTATAAATGTACCCGATGAATGGTTTGATGCTTTAAATACTTATGTTTTAAATAAATTGTTACTTGAAAGGTCGCAACCAAAAGTAAACGAAAATACAGGAATTGATAACACACAAAAATAAAAGTAAAGTATGATTGAAACGAAAGTTTTTTATGATGAAAACGCAACAGATGTAATAGCAAAAGGAATTAATGATGCGGCAAATGCGGTAAAAATAACATTAGGTGCAAAAGGCAGAGTGGTTTATTATAACAATGCAATTCAAACACAACATGGCATTCAGTTTTTTAAACCAAAGCCTACAAAAGATGGGATAACAGTTTTAAGAAATTTTGAATTGACAGACCAAATAGAAAACTTTGGTGTTGAATTGATAAAAGAGGCTTCACAGAGGACAGCAGACGAAGTTGGGGACGGAACAACTGCGACAGCAGTATTGGTACAGGCAATGGTTAATGAAGGCATTAAATTAGTTAAAGAAGGTGCAAACCCTATGCAACTAAAAGCAGGAATGGAAAGTGCAGTTGCAACGATTGTTGCAAAATTGAAAGAAGCATCTATTAAGATAAAAGATGAAAGTGGAAATTTAGACATTGAAAAAATAAGACAAATAGCAACGGTATCTGCAAACAATGATAAGTCAATAGGTGATTTAATTGCAGATGCTTATACAAAAATAGGTGGGAATGGGTTGATAAAAATAGAAGATTCAAAAGGGGTAAGAACAGAGATGAAAGTAACAGAAGGGTTTGAAATAAAAACAGGTTATTTAAGTCCTTATTTTCTTACTAATTATGGCAAAGGAATGTGTGAATTAAAGAACCCATACATTTTGTTCTTTGAAAGTGAAATATTAAATATGCACGCATTACTTCCAATACTTGAACAAGTAGTATCATGTGGAAGGTCATTGCTTATTTTTTGTGAAGATTTAAACGGGGATGCTTTTGCTACACTTACAAATAATGTAAAGGATAAAGTAATAAAAGCGTGTGCAGTTAAATCGCCATTTTACGGTGAAAGACAGGTAGATGCTATGAATGATATGGCATTATTAACAGGGGGGAAATATATATGTGCAGCAGAGGGAATACCATTAGAAAGTGTAACATTGGATATGTGCGGTACTTGTGAATCAGTAGAAGTAACAAAAGATAAAACAACTATAACAGGTTGGGGTGCAGACAAAGAAAAAATTAAAGAATTGCTGGATAATCTTAAAATTAAATTATCTGAAACAACAGATGAAGATGAAAAAGATTATTTAGAAAAAAGAATATCAAGATTAACCGAAAGTGTGGCAATACTCTATGTAGGAGCAGTTACGGAAAATGAAGCAACAGAAAAAAAAGACAGATGTGATGATGCTGTTAGGGCTGCAAAATCAGCTATTGAAGAAGGATTTGTAGCGGGTGGTGGTTCATTCTTTGCATCAATTATAGAAGATGTAACACCAGAAACAGACTTTGAAAAAGGCAAAAGATTGGTTATAGATGCAATAAAAGCACCTATAAAACAAATATGTGTAAATGCGGGGATTAAAAATATAGATGAAGTTTTAACAGATGTTTCACATGGAACATTTGGGTTTGGATATAATGTATTGACCGAAAAAATAGAAAATTTAATTGATGCAGGTATTATAGACCCCGCTAAAGCATTAAGATGTGAACTTGAAAATGCAGCATCAATAGCGGGAACGGTATTAATAACAGGTTGCGTTTTTGCAAGAAACATAAAAAATTAGTATGAATATAGAACCATTGTATGAACAGGTTTTAATAAAACCATACGAAACAGAAAAGGTAACGGCAGGTGGTGTTAAAATACCTGAAACATTGCAGGAAAGACCAAGTAAAGGATTAGTAGTATCAGTTGGGTGTGGGTTAAAGGAAAGACCAATGGAAGTAAAAGTTGGATGGACTGCATTTTATATCAAAGGTGCAGGAACGCAAATTGAAGAAGATGGTGAAAAATATTTGTTAATGAGGGATAAAGAAGTTTTAGCACAAATCCCTATAAAAACATAAAAATGAATAATAATTCTTATTGCTCTATTGATAGTATTATTGCAGCTTATTTTGTAGAAAGTGAGCAGCCAGATACCCGTAGATATAAAATATGGCAACTTGCATTTAGGGGCATTGAGCAATTGGGATTAGATTTTTTTTATCAGATTAAATCAGTAAAACTTCCGATAAATTCAAATAAAACAGTAAGTATACCGCTTGATTATCTTAATTATACAAAGGTTGGGATATTAAACGGTATTGGTGAAATTATACCATTGAAATATAATAACAGCCTTACTACTTACGCAGATTTATCACCCGATAGAAAAGCTAAAACAGAAGATAATACATTTTTTAATTACTATCAATTTAACGTTCCTATTTGGTATAACTATTGGAATGGTAATGGATTTGTAAACTTATATGGGCTATCAGGTGAAACAGTTGTAGGAACATTCAAAATTGATAGAACAAATAATGTCATTCTTTTAGGTGAAAACTTTTGTTATGAATACATAGTTTTAGAATATGTAGCAAGCCCCGTAATGGATAACGAATACTATGTACCTGTTCAATTTAAAGAAGCATTAATAGCATATATAGGATGGAAGGATATTGCGAACTTGCCTACAAGTAGTCATTTTAATTTAGGGGATAAAAGAGATAGGAAGAATAACTTTTTCAATGAAAGAAGATTAGCAATAGCACGTTACAAACCATTACAATTAGAAGAAAAACATAGTTTAGCAGCAGAATCGCAACGCCTAACAATTAAACTTTAATGAATGCCCTTAATACCAATTATATTTTCAGGTTCAATGAATTTAGATGACCCCGATTTTGTATTTCCTAAAGGATTTCACAGAAGCGGAAGAAATATTATTTTTAGAGGTAGCAGAGGCGAAATGAGGGCAGAAGTAATACAAGGAAATACAGAAATACCCAATCCACTTTTACCCACAACAGGAACAAATAAAAACATAGGTGCATGGTATGATGCAGTAAATAAAAGAATATTCTTTTTTAATTGTAATACAAATCATCATGGTATTTATATTTATAATACTTTATTAGGAACATTCCAAAGATTAATTGAAGTAGGCATAAATACAGATGGCGATATTTTAGGTTTTGATTACGATGTTTATATTACTTCATGTGATATAATTTTTGGTGATGGTGTTTCAGGTGATTTACTTGTATTCTTAGATAGTTTAGGAAGACCAACAAAAATAAATATTCAAAGGTACTTAGCTAATACTTATCCTATTATTGAAAGGGAATATATTGATATTGCAAAAGCACCATTTGTAATGCCACCAAAGATTGTGTACGAACATAATCCTGTACAATCTTCAATGTCTATGTTAGTTACATTTGACGGTGTTGCAGTTACAGTTTATTTTTCAGGTGTGGTTTCAGCAGGAGTAGCATTATCAGTAACAGCTACAATAAATAGTATTTCGCCAAGCACAACACCTAACCCACCTACATATACATGGAGTTACACAACATTATCTACTGATACCATTGCATCTATTGTAGCAAATATAATTGCTGCATTTAATGGTTATACTGTTTATGTTCCATCAATAGGCACAAGTGTAGCAGCTTTCCAAACACAAAATTTAGGTAGTGGATATGTTAGAATAGGTAAAGCAGGGTTTGTAACAGCAGGAACAATTACTTATTCATCTTCATTTGTTGATAGTGGTGTTATTAGTGCAGTTAAAATAAATAATGTTGCTAAAAAATTATTTCAATTTAGGGTAAGACCATGTTTTGATGATTTTGAAAAATCGGTATGGGGGAGTGCGAGTATTGTTGCATTGCCCAATGAATTAAGTATTTTACCCGTTCCAATAGATACTACAAAAAATTCACGAATTGCAATTTATTTCCCGACAGGGGATATAGATATTAAGAAAATAGAAATAGCAGTAAGGATAGGTGAAAACCAAGTAGAAATACAAAATACACAATGGCAATTATTAGATAGCTTAGATAAGAATTTATTATCAATACCCAATAATTCTGTTTATAGATATGTGTTCTATAATAATTCAGTTTTAACACCATTAGAACCAAAAGAAACAGATTTATTATTCGATTGGATTCCCGAAAAAAATATAAATGCAATGTGTTTGCTTAATGGTAATACATTGGGTATAGCAGGTATTGAGGAAGGATTTGATTTAGTAAATTCAAATCAGGGATTAATTACAAATATTAGTACAGCACCAGCATCAACATTAGTTTATGCAGATGTAAATGGTGTTTTATTTTTTGGGCAAATAAATGGGTTAGATAGTGGTGTTGATGGAACACAAATAACATTTTATTTAACAGGAACAGGAACAAATGATACGAATGGTAATCCGACTACATTTGATAGCCCATACATAACAGCATCTACTTCTTATATGAATGTAAATGTAGTGGATGGTTCAACTGATAAATCAGTTTCAGTTTCAATGGTTGCATCCATACCAACTAACTTATCAAATTTAAGTACAGCATTGGTAGCAAAAGGATTTACACAGGTAAGCATAGGAACTAATACATTAGTAATGTCATATCCTACTAATGTTAAATTGATTTCAAGCGGTATTCAGATAAACTATGCAAAAATAGATTCTACTACACCATTTTATTCATATCTAAATAGAGCAAATCAATATTTCGGTATTCAATATTTTAATAGTAAAGAAAAAACAAACGGAGTTGTAACAAATGCTTCATTAAAAGTAAGATTTCCACAAACATCATATACGGGAACATTTGGCATAGCTGCTATGATTGCACAATTACAAATTAATCATAGACCGCCATTATGGGCAACACATTATCAAATTGTAAGAAGCCCCGACTTAACATTTTCAAAAATACTTTTTTGGGTAGGTAATTCAGCTATCGGAGATAATACAGCATACACATCAAACCAATACGCTTACATAGGTATTGATAATATTAATGAATATAATTTAAGTATAAAATCAACAGATGGTGTAGTGGGTTATGAATTTCAAAAAGGTGATAGAATTTCAATTTACGGAAGATATGATAGTGCTAATGTTGACCAAACATTTTCAGGGGTAATTTATGATTATGAAATATTAGGAGAATCTACAAATCCTGTATTAAATGGGGTAACAAAAATAGGTAGATTTATAAAAATACAATACCCAACAAGTGATATAGGTAGTAATTTAAAATTTGATGGCAATATAGATTATCAAACATACAAGATAATTTTATATGGTATTAAAGATACAGTAAGCCCAACAGCAACACCATTTTTTGAAATAGGTAAATGCTTTGGTATTGGTAATGCAGGTACAGTAAATGCTTATCATTGCGGATTAGACCAAACACAATCAGCAGATTTAACGACACCAGCATTAATTTCAATTATTAATGGTGATTATTTTTTCAGACAAAGACAAGTATTATTACCTACAACTTATGACAGAGCATTTAATTCTATTTCTTATGGTGACCCGTATGTAACATTAAGAATAGGATTAACAAATAGTGATATAATTACAACAACTAATTATTTGTTGGATTATCAACCGAACTTAGCAGCAAGTTTAGCGTCATCATCTTACCCTATTCATACAGATCATGGAATATTTAAAAATTTAAGTGCAAACAATATAAAAATAAGATTACAAGGCAGTATTCCTGTTTCCGCAAGTGGTGTTACGAGTATGGGGGTTTATATAAAAATAGTAGATGCTTCTGATGTTGCGACTGTTTTAAATATCACAAACAATACACAGTTAGCGGTAGCAAATACAGGGTATAACATAGCAGTAGATTCTACATTTGTAGTTCCTGCATATACAACAGCATTTTTTATAACAGGTAATACATTATCGCAAACTATTTATGTATCAGGATTAACTATGAAAGTATCTATTATAAATCAGGTAACAATACCTGTTTATGATGCTTCATATTCAGATGTCCAAAATATATTAGGTAATTCAAATGGCAGACCAGATGTAATTGATGTTAATGCAAAAGATACTGTATTTAATACAAGATTTAGATTTAGCGAAAGTTACCAATTAGATACAAACTTAAATAGGCTTAATAGGTTTTATCCTGAAAATATGGATGAATGGGATAAGTCTTATGGTGCAGTAATAAGATTAATTGGGTATAAAAGAACTGTAAATGTATTTCAGGAAAGAAAAGTAGGGTTTATAAATGTGTACGGTAAGATTATTACAAATAATGATGGACAAAATCAATTAGTAACAACCGATAGTATCATAACACAAAATAATATTCAATATTATGATGGCAATACAGGAATAGGTAATCAGCCAACGGCGGTATGTGTAAATGGGTATGATTTCTATTATATTGATGATGTTACAGGTTATGTGTATAGAAAATCAATTAATGGTAATGTTCCAATAAGTGAAATAAATAAGGTACAAACATGGGCGGGTGGGTTGACTAAATATTTAAATAGCAACTCTTATGCTTATGGTGGTAATGCCAAAATAATTTGTGCCGTAAACTTTTTACAAGATAGAGATACTGAAATATTATTTATGAAGCAGGGAAGTGCAGCAAGCAGTATTATAGGCGAAACTTTATCATGGGTTGAAAATGGCAATAGATTTCCTGCATTTTATGATATGAATTTTGATAATTTAATTTGTGCGGAAAATCAACTTTACAGCTTTACAAATGGTAAACTTTATATCCATAACAATACAACAAATTACGCAAACTTCAACGGTACACAATACGATGCAGAAATAGATGTTGTAGTAAATATGAATGCCTTAGAAAAGAAAACATGGTTATCAATTAGCGAACTTTCAAATGCTATTTGGGAATGCCCTGAAATAATAAGTTCAATAGATAGTTATTTAGGTACACCACAGCAAAGTTTACTGATACCACAGGATTTTATTTTAAGGGAAGGACAATACCATGCAGGGTTTTTAAGGGATATAAATTCACCCAAAGGGCTGCTTAACGGGGATATTTTGAAAGGCGGGTATTTAAAATTAAAATTAAAAGTTAAAAACGCATCAAATTTTGTAACTTTAACTATGATTTCTATTAAATATATTGACAGTCCATTAACAACCAAATAAAATTTATTATATGTCAGATACATCGGCAATAACAGCAGGAGAAGGCGCAGTAGCGGGTGGCGGTTTATTTAACCTTGCAAATGTGCTATTTAGCGGAAGAAAGAAAGCACAAAGAGAATTAGAAGATACAGCCAATGCAACACCAAAGTATGCAGGCAGTAATCCTATTTCAAATTACTATCAAACAGCATTAGCAAGATATGGTGTAAACCCTACAAGTTCTGCTATGTACACAAAACAGCAACAAGATATTAATAAAAATACAGCAACAGGATTGAATACATTAGCTGATAAAAGAAGTGCTATTGCAGGAGTTGGTAATATAGTTCAGGCAGCAGATAATTCATCATTGAATGCAAACGTACAAGCCGAAAATCAGCAAAATCAAAGATTTAATCAGTTAGGTACGGCAACTAATTTGCAGAATGCAGATGATAGGTTTAAATTCCAAACAAATACATTAGACCCTTATCAGTTAAGATTATCATTAGCATCATTGAAAGCAAAAGCAGCAAATGATAGATTTAATGCAGGTGTAAAAGGTATTGGTGATACAATGAATAATGCAGCAATGTTAGCATCTAAAGCAGCTATGGCATAAATAAAATATAAAACAATGGCATATAATCTTGGCGGGGTAAACCCATATTTAAGCGGTAATGTAACTATTGACAATAATAGATACATGGATTATTTTTTGAAACAGCAAGCGCACCAAGATGCTTTAAAACAGGCATATCAAAGAAATTTAGCAGAACAATCATCTAAATTAACACCAACAGGAGTTGATACTAAAGAGGTAGCAGATGATAAAGGTGTTTTGCATAGCGATATAGGCGATTTCAATAATGCCAAAAACCAATGGTTGCAGCACTCAATGGCTAATGCAAAAGTATTAGCAAATTCAAACAACCCTAATTTTCAAAAAGCATATTTAGATAATCAACAACTTTATAATAAAACATTAGATATATTAGATAAATCAAAACAAAAAATACAGAACTTACCAAAGTATGCGGACTTAGCAATGAAGAATACGGGCGTAGATATGCAAGATGATTATCATCGTGCAAGTTTGCCATTATCACATCCATTACATCAAGATTTTGATGTTTCAAAAGTATTAACACCACAGCCATTTGATGTTGTAGCAGACCAAAGTAAAACAAGGATGTTACCACAATTTAAGGAGCAGGAGAAGGGTACTACATACGGGAATACAGATATGAATCAATTTTTGCCTGATAAAAAAACGGTAAACCCTAATTTTTTAAAACAATCAGTAACAAAAACATTTGGACATACACCCGAACAAGTACAAGGAATAGCAACATTAGGAACAACGGAATACAATACTAATCCTAAGTTGAAAAACTTTATTGATAATAATTTATCCAAACAAATAGCCGCAAACCCGGATTTATACAAACATTATGATGATGTTCTATTTAAAAATACAGGTAAGCACATGGTATTAGACCCAACCCATTTACAAGGTGCAGGTGGGCATCAAGATTTGGCAGCAGCTTTTAAATTAGATAATACAATATTACCAGATAGGACATTATCAGAATCGCAAATTGATAAAATAGCAAAAGATAATTACGATAGAAACCAAAATGATATAATTACAAGGCAGCACATAGCATTAAATAAAGCAGCACAAGATGGTGGTTACGACCCACAAGCACACGTTGATGCAATTTGGGAAAGTAGAGATACAAGTCCATTAGCATTAGATAAAATTCATGTTGGTGGGCAAGAAATTAAAGGCGCACCAGTACCATTACCGCCTGAAATAGCATCTAAAATAGTTAGAAAGGGATTTGGTAATACTCAAATAAAACCTACTACATTTTTCATGTCAGAAGATAAGAAAAATATTTATCCCGTATATGAAACAGGTGATAAAACAGCATCGGGTAGTGCAATACTTGAAGCTAAACCCGAAGATAGAATACCTGTATCAACGGGGTTAATTCCTGATTTGGGTAAGGCATTTGGTGGGACACCTTATACAAGAAAGAATTTACAATTTGCGCCACCTGCACCAACAAAAGTAACACCTGTTAAAAATAAATATCAATTTTTAAAACCTCATGGGGATGGTATAACAATAAATAGAAAAGTAAAAGACGATAATTGGACTGTATCAAAAAATATAGAAGGTGCAAGTCATGATGATGGTGGTGTGGCTGAAAATATGAATGGTAAACCTGTTAATGTAGAGGGTGGCGAACTTAAAATAACAAACGGTGATGGACATGATGCAATCATACCTAAAAAATGGGTACAGAGAGTAAAAAGTTTCTTGAAAATAGGAGATAATAAAGCGGTAACTAAAATAGTTGAAAGCCTACCTAAAGACCCAAGTATAGCAGAAGATGGCGGTTCATATAGTGGTGATGATAAAGATAAAGTAGTAGTACCTGCTAATTATAAACCTTTGAGTATTCCACAGCGCAATGATTGGAATCAGTTTTTAGATTATCTTCATACTAAAGGTGTATCTGGGTCAAAAGATTTAGATGTAAAGGATAAAAGTTTAGGGTTGGGATATTTAGCACAATTCCAAAAAGAAAATCCGAATACAACAGTAACATCTGAAACCATACCACAAGTACAGTATGAACAAAATCAGTTGCGAAAAGGAACACAATTTGGTAGCTTTACACCACAAGAATTAAAAGAATGGCAAGCTAAAAATGCAGACTTTGTAAATAGACCTGTAAGCCCAGTTGATAATTGGTTGGGTTCGGTAACAAGCAAATTATATTATCCGCAAGCAAGCCAAGTATTTACAAATTCAGAAGGTAAAGAAATAAAGCCACCTATTAATTTTGGTACTGATATTGAAAGTTATCACAGAGCAGTTAAAAAAGTTGATGCAACCGCAAAAAAATAAAAAATGGTAGACGAAATATTAGACGATAATACACAACAGCCACAAGATAATACACTACAACAGCCATCATATACTAAAAGTGTATATGATGGGTTGGCAGATAAATTTGGGGCTAAGAATATGCTGCCATTCGATGAATTTTCAAAAAAAATCGCAACAGATAAAAACTTTGCCAAAAATACACATGACGCTTTAATAGAAAATTATGGTGAAAAAAATGTAGAAGATTTTAATTCATTCTATGACAAAGTAAAAAAAAACACAAGTTCTACTATTCCTGCATCTTCTACTTCTTTGGTTTCAAAATCTATATCTCAATCAGACGGAAGCCAACAGCCAAGTAACGAACAACCTATTGATGTATTAGGGTTATCAAAACAAGCAGATGAATTGTCTAAGGCTACTAAGACTATAAATTCAAATGTTCCTTCATCAGCGGGTTATATATCACAGATACAGCAAGTTCCCGATGATGAAAAAGTTGCACAATCTCAACAAATAAAACAGCAATTAAAGGATAGTGGATATGATGATGATTTTGTAAATGCAGTTTCAGATTTACCTAAAATATCAAAAGAAACAAAAGGTGTTAGTGAAGATGATTTAGCTAACTTATATAAAACAAATAAAGTTAAATTTAATCAAACAGTAGCAAGTATAAAATGGCAAACAGATTTACATTCAGCCATTGATAATTCTATAAAAGAAGTTCAATCAGATAATACATTATCAGACCAAGCTAAACAAGATAAAATTGCTGCTATAAATTCAGATAAGCAATCGTTATATGCAGGTCAATTAGGCGGTAATAAAAAGGGTTATAAAGATAAATTAGCAGATAGTGATAACGCAATAGCATTAGTTAGAAAATACCTTAATACAACAGAAGAACAAAATAAGGCAATAAAAAATATTATGTCAGACCATGCAATATCTTATGGTACTGATGAAGCGATAAATGAAAGAACGCAAAATCCAATATCAGGATTAACACCTATTCAATCAATAGGATTTGATATTTATTCAAGACAACACCCCGAACAAGCAGACGCATTAAAAAAGTATATTTCAGTAAGCGATAAAGATGTTGCTACTGATTATTATTCAAATGTAGCAAGACAATCAAAACTAAAGCAATTAGAAGAAATAGGGTTAAATACTATTTATGCAAATAATAAATCTCATTACGATGATTTAGTTCAAAAATCACAAGCACAAAACGGATTAAACCCAAATGATTTACAAGCAGGAAATAATTATAAAAGTAAAATAGATGCAGCAACAAATGAATTAGGAACATTATCTACCAAATATCCTGATGTATCATATTTAGATGCAGATAAATTAGCCCAAGAAGAATTAGGGCAGAAAAAAACAGGATTGGATTACTTAACTAATCTTGCAGCATATTCTACTTATAAAGCAGGTAAGGGTGTTTTTAATTTATTAGCACAACCATTTAGAGATGACAAAGGTCAAACTATGGCTGAATTAAACGCATTGGGAGAAGAAAAAGTAAACGAACCAAATACCTATGTAACACAGGCTAATACAACTTCCCCTGATTTTAAAATACTTAAAAAGAAAGAATTACAAGATAAAATTGATGAAGTTAAAAATGATAAAACATTAAATAATACAGAAAAGCAAACAAAAGTAGCATCCTTATTTAGAGATAATCAAGATGAATATTCTTTTGAAAAATCAGACGAAGGGTTAAATGTAGGGGCGAATACTTTAATATATGGAGTTGGTAAAATGGCGGCAGAATTATTCCCATATATGGCAATGGAAGCACTAACGGGTGGCGGTGCATCAGCAGGTATAGGCAGAAAATTATTATCAACATTCGGTAGTGTATTAACGACTTCATATCAAGATGAGTTAGCAAAAGAAACAGCGAATAATGAAGCTAATCCAAGATTAAAAGCATTTACAAATACAGGAATAAACGCATTGGCTTTTACGGTTGGTGATATACCTGCAAAAATAAAGGCAGCAGCAGGAACAACATCGGCAATGGGTATTGCTATTAATAAATTAACCGATGATGAAGTTCTTGCAGCATTAAGAAATAAACCAAACGCATTAAAAACATTTTTTTCATCATTACCAAGTGCTGCAAAAGAAGGCGTATTAGGTGCTGCAAAAATGCAACCAATATTAGGTGCTGCACAATTAGCACAACAAAAAATAGATGGCAATGAAATAGACTATCATCAATTTGCAAAAGAACAAATGTTACAGGGATTAAACTTTGCGATATTTAGTACAGGATTAGGTATAATGGGTAAAGCTATTAATTCTACTAAAGTCCCCGATGCACAAAAAGAACAATTATATTTAGCAGGTAAAAATAGTGATGAAGCATTAAGTATATTAAAACAAAGCGAAGAAAAAGGAACGGTAACACCAACAGATGCTTTACAAATAAGAAATAATATTGAGAAAGCAAAAGCTGTGTATGCAAAGACACCAATGGTTGATGCAAAAGGTAACCCATTAGACGATAAAAGTAGAAACGAATTGATGTTTTTAAAAATGCAGGAAAATGATTTATTAGATCATGCAAGTAAAGATTTACCACAATCATTAAAAGATGCAATGGCTAAAAGAGTTATTGATATTCAAGATAAAATAGATAAAGTTTATAAAGGAACATTTATTGAAGAACAACAACAAAAAGTAAACAATACTAAACTTACAAAAGAAGCTGATTATTTATTGCAGTCATTAGATAAAGGGACATACCCTAAATTTATTGATAATCATTTAAAATCAATAGCAGAAGAAAATGGTATTACAGGAATAAAGGTTGGCGAAACAACGGTAGGTCAAGTTATAAAAGCATTAAAACAAAAAAAAGAAAATGGCGAAACTGAAATACAGCAGCCCCCAAAAACTACAAAGCCTATTGAGGAAGAAATTAATAAGCCTATCGGAGAAACAAAAGAAACAAAACCAAAAGGAAAAGAAAGCATAGTACCCGAACATGATAATATAGAAACAACACCTAATTATAGAACAGCTTATGCAGGTAATCATGAAGGGGAACAAGAGTTTACGCATTTTATTTTAGATGGTAAAAAATATCCGATTGAAGGAAATGAAGAACTATTAAAAAATAATCCCGATGCTAAATTAGATAAATCAGTAGAAAGCCAAACAGATACTAAAAAACAACAAACAGAAAACATAAAGAAGTTTAATGTGCCATTGGATGAAGGAACAGAAAATCCAAAAGGTGAAACTATGCAAGACTTTGTAGGTAGGGTTGTAGGACAATATGAAAAAGATAAAGCAAACAATCCTGATAATAGTGTTATAATGGCACACAGTTCAGTATTAAAAGCATTAAAAAGTTATGAAGCATTAAAAGATAAACCTGAATTTAAAGATGCAGATTGGAATAATTTAACACCCGAACAAGCTAAACTATTTACAGACCATTATACAAAAGAATCAAC
>Ga0214164_1000770_pt1 | contig 20026 bp, 18 predicted proteins | sample TroBogepilimnion_13_FD_153003 | JGI IMG/M metagenome (GOLD analysis project Ga0214164, IMG submission 153003) | Freshwater microbial communities from Trout Bog Lake, WI - Practice 03JUN2009 epilimnion v4 | ecosystem: Environmental > Aquatic > Freshwater > Lake > Epilimnion/Euphotic zone ...
TGCCTTAAGCATCATTGCTATAACGATTCCAATGAGCGTTACAGGTGCTGCTGCGAAGAAGACAATGTGGAATGACTGCACATATGAGTGATCAATCGTTGCTTGCAATGGCTTGGTGAAGCCAGCTGCGATAGCAGGGTTGTTCTGCAATTGACCAAGAGATTGAGGTGTCGCACCAGCAAGTGCTGCCGGGTTGGTTGCACCTAGCTTGGCAATATTGCCAGTGATGTAATGGCTTAACTTACTTGCATAGATCGAACCGAAGATTGCTACGCCAAGAGTTCCGCCGATTGAACGCCAGAAAGTATTGAGCGAAGTACCGATACCCATGTCGCGAATCTCGAGTGAGTTCTGAAGCGCAATAACAAGGTTCTGTAGGCACATTCCAAGTCCAGCACCGAGCATGATCGCAAAAATCGATAGACGCCAGTACGGTGTTGTCTCGGTCAATGTTGCCATAAGAAGTAGAGCTGCAGTCATGAGGACCATGCCGACAACTGGGAATGCCTTGTACTTGCCGTGCTTGGTGATCCACTTACCCGAGATGATCGATGTTGTAACAATTCCAAACATCAAAGGCAAGAGCTTGAGACCAGAGAGGGTTGCAGAGTTGCCTTTTACGAGTTGGAAGTAGAGAGGCAACATAACGATCGCACCGAACATCGCAGCACCAACGAGGAATGCTAGAAGAGATGTGATCGAGAAGGTGTGGTTCTTGAACAAGCGTAGAGGGAGAATTGGCTCTGAAGCCTTGGCCTGATTCCAGAGGAAGATAGCGAAAAGCACAAGACCGCCGCCGATCCAGCTCATTGTTTTAGCCTTGAGCCAACCGTTCTCTGGCGCATAAACAGAGATGCCGAGAAGAAGCACTGAAACAGCAACAATGAGAAGTAGTGCGCCGATGTAGTCAATCTTGTGTTCGCGAACAACTTTAGGAATGTGAAGAACTGCTGATGTAACGACAAGCGCGATGATTCCAAATGGAAGGTTGATGTAGAAAATCCAACGCCATCCAGTTACGCCAAGAACATGGTGATGGTCTGAGAAGAATCCACCAAGGAGTGGACCAGCAACAGTTGCTAGACCCCAGACGGCACCAAAGTAGCCCTGGTAGCGACCGCGTTCACGCGGAGACACGACATCTCCGATGATCACAAAGGTGAGTGACATCAAGCCACCTGCTCCCAAACCTTGGAAGGCACGAGATGCGATGAGCTCGTTCATGTTATGCGCGATACCAGAAGCGAATGATCCTAGAAGGAACACGACAATCGCGAACTGGAAGACCTGTCGACGACCGTAAAGGTCTGAGATCTTGCCGTACAAAGGTGTTGAAGCGGTAGAAGTAAGAAGATAAGCGGTGACGACCCATGTGTAGTGCTTGAGTCCACCGAGATCTACGGTGATTGTCTTAAGAGCAGTTGAAACGATCGACTGGTCTAGCGCTGCAAGGAGCAGGCCGGTCATAAGTCCGATCATGACTGTCACGATTTGCTTGTGACTCATTTGTGCGTGCTCGCCGTGAGCAGCAGACGTTTTTTCAGACATCATGTCCCTATCTATGTGAAGCGTTCATGGAGTAGCTGGATAAAGGTGAAAATCACTTGTTCACCAAATTTATTTAACTTTCAACCTAAATGGTACCGCGTGAGTGCTAGCCCTGCTCGTTTATGATGGTGCCATGAAGAGCGTCATAGCCGAAAACCTCGTAAAGACCTACCGAAATGGCCAGGTCAAAGCACTGGATAATCTGAGCCTGGATGTGGAAGAAGGCACTGTTCTGGGAGTCCTTGGCCCCAATGGCGCGGGTAAAACGACTACCGTTCGAGTTCTCTCCACCCTCCTTAAGCCTGATTCTGGTCACGCTACTGTCGGGGGAATCGATGTGGTCAAGGACCCAAAGGCGGTTCGCGAAATTATTGGCCTGTCTGGTCAGTATGCAGCTCTCGATGAGACTCTCACTGGTTGGGACAACTTGGTGATGTTCGGACGTCTCTATCACTTGAGTGGTGAACAAGCTCGGGTTCGTGCGAAAGAGCTCCTAGAACAATTTTCACTGACCGACTCAGCCCATCGTCCGATCAAAACCTTTTCTGGTGGAATGCGTCGCCGACTAGATCTAGCGGCTTCACTCATTGTCAGGCCGAAGGTCCTCTTCTTGGACGAACCAACAACGGGGCTTGATCCTCGAGGTCGAATGGAAATGTGGGAAGTCATCCAAAGTCTCGTGAAAGATGGCGTTACGTTGCTACTCACCACGCAGTATCTAGAAGAAGCCGACCAATTAGCAGATGACATTGTTGTGATTGATCGCGGCCAAGTTATTGCGCGCGGATCTTCTGATCAGCTTAAAGCTGAGGTCGGTGGGGAACGACTTGAGATTGTTGTTGAAGAATCCGACATCAATGCAGCGCGCGCAGTCATCGAGCGAATCGCAGGTGGATCAAGCACCGTAGATCAAGGGTTGCGCAAGATTTCGGCACCCGTACGGGCGGGCACTGATTCACTGATCGAAGTTGTGCGCGAACTTGATGCGCTCAAGATACATCCGCTCGATCTAGCCCTTAAGCGCCCATCGCTTGATGATGTATTTATGTCAATCACAGGACACGCTGCTGAAGAAGCGGTTGATAGTAACGCCGATCAGCCCAGCAAGAAGAAGAAAGGCGGCCGCAAATGAGTTCTGTGACGCACTCCGTGAGTGATGCCCTTGTCATTACAAAACGCCAACTTCAGCAGTTGGTGCGAGTCCCAGAAGTCCTGATTTTTAACACGATTCAACCCGTGATGTTTGTTCTTCTTTTCCGCTATGTATTCGGTGGTCTAGGTGCGGGGATTCCTGGTGGCTACGTCCAACTTCTTATGCCAGGAATCTTTGTGCAAACAGTCACATTTACCCTTGCCGCAACCGCCCAAGGGCTTGCTCAAGATATGGAAAAAGGTCTGATTGATCGATTCCGCTCGCTGCCGATCTCTCGTTCAGCGGTAGTCATGGGCCGAACTCTTGGCGATGGCTTGCTCAATATTGTCGTGCTTGTTGTGATGGGAGTTGCGGGTTACATAGTCGGTTGGCGCCCAACATCGAGCCTTCTCCATATCGCAGCGGGCTTCATCTTGCTGCTCTTCTTCGGGTACGCGCTCTCCTGGTGCGGTGTCTTTGCTGGGCTGATCTCTAAAGATGCTCGAGTCGTAGCTAACGTCTCGTTCCTCTTTACATTTCCGCTGACATTTCTCTCCAACGCATTCGCTTCTACGACCACAATGCCAAAACCGCTTCAATATTTTGCTGAGTGGAATCCGGTCTCAACGATGGTCGCAGCTACTCGCCAGCTCTTTGGTTTTCACAATACTTTTGGAGTCACAGCTCATTCATATCCAAGCGAGCATCCGATCGTTACATCACTCTTTTATATGGTTGTCTTGATGGCAATATTTATGCCGCTGAGTGTTCGACGATATAAGAGTGCGAACAGTCGCTAACGACAACCAACTACAACCGAGGAACGTGCTTAGTAAGGTCTAGCGTCAATAATCGTGACAGGAAATTCCTTCTTGTTTGGCGCGATGTAACTCACGGTCTCGCCAACTTTGGCGCCGGCAATCGCAGCCCCAAGAGGGGATTTCTCTGAATACACATCCATATCGCCGTTCGAAATTTCCCGAGAACCAAGAAGGAAGGTCATTTCATCGCCCGCCATGTCGATGGTGACGACCATGCCTAGCCCTACTACTCCAGATTCACTTGCTGGTGGAGTTCCAATATGTGCGTTATCGAGCATGTGCTTGAGTTGGCGAATGCGACCAACAATCTTGCCCTGCTCCTCGCGGGCAGCGTGGTAGCCACCATTCTCCTTGAGGTCACCCTCGGCACGAGCAGCTTCAATCTTTTTGACGATATCTGAAAAGCGTGGACCTTCGAGCTCTGCAAGCTCCGCGCGTAGGCGCGCTGCAGCCTCTTCAGTAAGCCAGGTCTGGTTAGTCATAAGAAGCCAAGTTTAACTTACGAACAGTGATCGATGCTCGCCGCGACTGCCGGGGCACGGGTGGGAATAGTGATATTTCGGGTATAGCTGTTCACACCTGCAGGAATGAGGTCGGTTACCTCGCCCACCGTGTTGGCCTGGTAGTCACTGGCAATCAGAATGCATTGATGGGGCTTAGAGGCTGTTCGGACATTGACGTAATAACGAATCGAAATCTGCTTGTCGTTATCGGCGTGAAAAGTGATGAGGGTGCTTGAAATCTCTGGCTTTGCGAAATGGTCAGCCGACCAGACCAACCATGCTCCGCCAATAAGCAAAAGGGCGACCGCTGCGATGACCCAACTTTTTACTCTACGAGCAAAGGTGCGCTCAGCAATCCCATAGCGCGCTCGCAGGTAAGGTGTTGAGTGGCGGTCCATTACCTAAGCATAGGATAATAAAGGAATGAGCGACTCAACTGATATTAGCACCGGCCTTGCAGGCTCTCTGGTGATGACCTTTCTTTGTATTGGTATCACCATCTTGCTGATCAGTTTTTATCGTCGTTACAAGCGAGCATCAAAGAACACTAATAACGACTCAACACAAGGCTAGAGGGGGATAGCGCCTCCCATGAATAGCTCAAAGAAGTTTGTAAAAGCGATCGCAGCTGGGTTGCTCATGATTCTTGTATCTGGAGTCTTTGTGGAGCTGGGCATTTGGCAGTGGCACCGAGCCCAAGCGACGTCGCGTCAAGGTAAATATGTTCCGCCATCTACCCCGATAGCGCTCACCAGCGTTGATCAAGCCGGACACAATCTCTCTAATGAAGCTCTTAATCGCGTTGTCACGTTCACTGGTCACTACGTCGAAAATTACGATGCACCATCCCAGCAAGTTCAGAACGATGGATATAAAGATTTAAGTGTTGGACTCTTCGAGATCAGTGATAACCGCGCACTGCTCGTTGTTCGCGGGCTCAATGACGGGTCTATTAAGCCAACAAAACAGACTCTCACTATTGAGGGACGCATGTATCCGCGCCAGCAAGAAGACCATGGCCTCAATAGCGATACCTCGCTGGGCCGACTTGATCCGGGCTTAGTTGCCGGAGTTGGCGGATACAACTTATTTGATGGATATGTGGTGGCATCAAGTGAGACAACTGCTTCTGGCCAATTGCTTCCTGGCGATCGAATTCCTGACCCAGTACTTGTTCAATCGATTTCGGGTTTCTATTGGCAACATATTTCGTACGTTGTCATCTGGTGGTTCATGGCGATCCTGACGCTCTGCGCGCCAATCATCGCCAAGCGAAGTAATCGTGAGAGCGCGGAGAAAGAAGCACTCGCGGCCCAATATGCACGCGCCGATGAGATTAACCATATTGACAGAGGTAGGTAGGATAAAGAAATGAAAAAAGGGCTTGAGGGTGCACTCCAACGCTACAAATTTATGGCTCTCTGGTCAGGTTGCTGGTCCCTACTTCTGTGGTTTGTAGCAGTACCGGCCAATATCTTCTTCCACAATAAAGCATGGCCTTTTGTCGCTATTGCAATTATTCATGGATTTACCTATCCGCTCTATGTTCTCAGCGCCTTTGAGTACAGCCTTAAGGCTCGCAAAAACCTCTTCACTACTCTGATTTACATCGCAGCTGGCACATTGCCAATCGCATCTTTTGTAGCCGAGAAGAAGGCAACGGCTGATTTCCTCAAGCGGTGAAAACCCAAGGTGGCCTCGTGAGGTCAATCAAATCTGGAATCAAGTCGGCAATTAAGGCACTGCTCTATCCGCTCTACGAGCGACGACTACTCTCTCAACTCGACTTCACCCAGACGCCGCATCACGTCGGCGTTATTTTGGATGGCAATCGCCGATGGGCAAAATCAAACTACGGCATAAGTGCTGAAGCTGGACATCGTGCCGGTGCCGAAAAAATTGTGGAGCTTTTGGATTGGTGTGCGCAAGCTGACGTCACCATCATCACCCTATGGTTGCTATCCACGGATAATCTCAACCGCGATCCATCCGAACTCGATGCGCTCTTACGGATCATCGCATCTGCAGTTGATCGCCTAGATGAGTTGGGTCGCTGGGAGATTAAACCTTTAGGTGCCTTAGAGCTCCTGCCGATGTGGCTGCAGGATAAGTTGCAAGGGATCGAAAGTCGTAGCAAAGGCCGAGCTGCGAGTGTGGTCAATGTTGCGATCGGTTATGGCGGACGCCGCGAAATCGTCGATGCTGTGCGCAACTACATTAAAGATGGAATCGCTCACGGAGAATCTGCTGACCAGATTGCCGAAGGTTTGAGTGTTGATGACATTAGTAAGCATCTTTATACAGCTGGAATCCCAGATCCTGAACTCGTCATCAGAACCTCGGGGGAGCAGCGGTTGTCGGGATTTCTTCTATGGCAATCTGCGCACTCCGAGTTCTATTTCTGTGAAGCGTATTGGCCAGACTTTAGGCGGGTGGATTTTCTGAGAGCGCTTCGCGCGTATGCCCAGCGCCACCGCCGATTCGGCCGCTAGTAAGCACTAGCAAGCCCTAGTAAGCGCTAGAAACCATTGAGAAAGTCACCTGAATGTAACTTTGGCGCCCCGCGTGTCGCCGAACAACGGGGTCGGGCGAGTCTTAGGTTTGCGATATGGCACCCAAGATTTACGTCCTCGATACCAGCGTCCTTCTTGCAGATCCAACCGCGTTAGCTCGCTTTGATGAGCACGAGGTGATCATCCCGATAACGGTGATCTCCGAACTCGAGACTAAACGCGACCACCCAGAGCTGGGTTTCTTCGCTCGCCAAGCGTTACGCAGCCTCGATGATTTGCGTATTCGCAATGGCCGCCTGGATGAAGCCATCGTCATTAATGAGGCTGGCGGAACAGTCCGGGTAGAGCTCAACCACTCAGATACCTCGAAGCTTCCAAGCGGCTTTCTTCGCGACTCATCTAATGACACTCGTATCCTGGCTATCGCGCACAACTTGATGCGCGAATCTCGCGACGTTGTGCTTGTGACCAAGGATCTACCGCTGAGAGTAAAAGCATCTTCCTTGGGTGTAACTGCCGAGGAGTATCGCCACGAGTTGGCAGCAACCTCCGGCTGGACAGGAATGATTGAGGCTGATGTACCGGGTTCGGTCATCGATTCTTTGTATGAAGGTGATCGAGTCGAGCACGCTCTCGGCAAAGAGAATCCGTGCCACACCGGAATTGTGCTCCACTCCGAAAAAGGAAGCGCACTCGCTCGAGTGACTCCTGACAAGAAGATCACTCTGGTCCGTGGAGATCGCACAGCCTTTGGGCTTCACGGTCGCAGCGCAGAACAAAGAGTCGCGCTAGATATTTTGCTCGATAACGAGATTGGCATCGTCTCACTTGGTGGTCGTGCCGGAACTGGTAAATCAGCTATCGCGCTATGTGCTGGACTCGAAGCAGTCTTGGAACGCCGCCACCATAAGAAAGTTGTGATCTTCCGTCCGCTCTATGCTGTCGGCGGTCAAGAGCTCGGCTACCTCCCTGGCAGTGAGAACGAGAAGATGTCGCCTTGGGCCCAAGCAGTGTTCGATACTTTGGGCGCACTGGTGAGCCAGACCGTCATCGATGAGATTATTGATCGCGGATTGATCGAGGTACTGCCACTTACTCACATCCGAGGTCGCTCCCTCCACGACTCTTTTGTCATCGTTGATGAGGCACAGTCGCTAGAGCGGGGTGTTCTCCTCACAGTTCTTTCTCGAATCGGCCAAGGTTCGCGCGTTGTTCTCACTCACGACATTGCTCAGCGCGATAACTTGCGGGTGGGACGTCATGACGGAGTCGTCGCTGTTGTGGAATCCCTCAAGGGGCACCCACTTTTCGCGCACGTCACCTTGACTCGCTCCGAGCGCTCGCCAATCGCGGCACTGGTTACGGAAATGTTGGAAGAGCCACTCAATTTCACTGCCTAGGGGCTCACTAGCAATTTTTAATACCTATTAGGAAATTGCGTTAAAGCATTATTTTATACTGCTTTTGGCCTCGTGCGGACATTTCGGACATTTCGGATTCTATGCGTATTGACCTGCACTTTTAATTTTGCACTTTTCTGTGAATTAAATTTTTTTTCCGACTTACGCGGGTCCTAATTTGCCCCTTGTTCATCTCTCTGTAACTCTCTAACCCTGATCAATCACCCGAAGGTGGTTGGCGAGAGTAAAACGAGAGCAAGATCTGTAACCAGGTCTGCTGGTAGATAGAAGGAAGGGAGGGTTCGGCCAGATGAAGCGTCATTCAAGAGCGTTCAATCGACGAGTACTTTCCCTGGGCGCAGCTTTCACCTTCACCATTTTTGCATCAATCAATACCACCTATGCCCAGACAAGCTTTGGTCAAGAGGTCGCAATCCCAAATAACACCCATGTAGTTTCGGTTTCAGCCCCACTCACTCCATCTGCTGCCCTGACCATCGAGTCTGGCGCGGTCAGTTTGGGCGATGGCGCTGCTGCTGATGCCAGCGAAATGGCCTTGGTCTCACTGGAGGCTCGCCAAGTTCAATTGGCCAAGACTCCAAGTGGCGCCCAACAGGTTGCTGACCAACTCATCGGAACGACTTACCACTGGTCTAGTGCGCAGGTCTCATGCCTTAACGCTTTGTGGGGCGGAGAGAGTCACTGGAACTATCAGGCTCATAACTATTACAGCGGCGCGACAGGTATTGCCCAAGCCATGCCAGCTGACAAGATGGATGTCGTCGCCACCGATTGGCGCACCAATCCGGTCACTCAGATTAAATGGGGAATCCGTTACATCTACATCCGTTATGGAACCCCATGCAAGGCGCTAGCTCGAGAGCACTGGGCCGGTAACTACTAACTTCTAGTTTGGTCTAATTAGATTTAGTTAGGTCTAGAGCCGATCATGATTGGCTTACTTGTTTCAGCAAAGAAATCATTTCCCTTGTCGTCGACCACGATGAAGGCAGGGAAGTTCTCAACCTCAATCTTCCAGACCGCTTCCATTCCCAACTCTGGATAATCCAGTACTTCGACCTTCTTAATGCAATCCTGAGCCAGGCGAGCAGCCGGGCCGCCAATCGAACCAAGGTAGAAGCCGCCATGAGCCTTACAGGAGTCAGTCACCTGCTTGGAGCGATTGCCCTTGGCCAACATGATCATTGAACCGCCGAGGGATTGGAACTGCTCGACATAAGAATCCATGCGGCCAGCAGTTGTCGGACCGAAGGAACCCGAGGCATAGCCCTCTGGAGTCTTTGCGGGGCCTGCGTAGTAGACGGCGTGATCCTTAAAATATTGAGGCAATGGTTGGCCGGCATCCACGAGCTCTTTTAATTTGGCATGCGCCAAATCTCGGGCGACGATCAAAGTGCCATTGAGTGCTACTCGCGTCTTGATCGGGTATTTAGAGAGAGTCGCTAGGACCTCGGCCATTGGCGCATTGAGATCAATCTGAACCGCCTCGCCTTGGAGGTGCTCATCGGTGGTCTCAGGCAAGAAATGCGCAGGCTCGCGCTCGAGCTTTTCAAGGAAGACGCCCTCTTTGGTGATCTTGCCCTTGGCCTGGCGGTCAGCCGAGCAAGAGACTGCGATCGCAATAGGAAGTGAAGCGCCGTGGCGAGGCAGGCGAACTACCCGGACATCGTGACAGAAGTACTTGCCTCCAAATTGGGCACCGATTCCAAGCGTGCGAGTGAGTTTGAGGACTTCTTCTTCAAGCTCTATATCTCTAAATGCATGGCCAGTTTTGGCATCGCCAGAGGTAGGCAGGGCGTCAAGGTATTTGGTGCTGGCTAGTTTTGCAGTCTTCACGGTGTGCTCGGCACTGGTGCCACCAATGACAATTGCCAAGTGATAGGGCGGACAGGCGGCCGTTCCGATCGAACGCAATTTTTCATCCAGCCACTTCATAAATGATGCTGGGTTAAGGACCGCTTTGGTCTCTTGATACAAAAATGATTTGTTTGCAGAGCCGCCACCTTTTGCAATGAATAAGAAGTTGTATTCATTGGCGTGATCGCTATCGGAGTAGATCTCGATCTGGGCTGGCAAGTTGTTGCCAGTGTTCTTCTCATCCCAGGTAGTGACTGGTGCCATTTGTGAATAACGAAGATTAAGTTTTGTGTAGGCGTTGTAAACACCTTGCGAAATGCTGACCTCATCTTTTTGCGAGGTCAATGTGTGCTGACCCTTCTTGCCCATCACTAGTGCAGTGCCTGTGTCTTGACACATTGGCAGAACCCCGCCAGCTGCAATGTTGGCGTTCTTGAGGAGATCTAACGCAACGAATCGATCGTTGGGAGAACTTTCTGGATCGCTCAAAATATTAGCCAGTTGTTGCAAGTGTGCTGGACGAAGATAGTGCGAGATATCATGGATTGCTTCTTCGGTGAGTCGAGTCAAAGCTTCTGGGGCAACTGTGAGAAATTCAATGCCGTTGGCGTCGAACGTGCTTACGCCTTCGGTCGTTACTAAGCGATACTCAGTTGTATCTTCGCCGACAGGAAGTAGATCGCTATATGTGAACTCAGGCATCTGCCTCACCCTTCTCATTTTTTTCAGCTTTTTTCTTTGCGAACTCAGAGAGAGACGCCGTTGCGCCATCAAGCCATTCTTGGCAGATCTGAGCCAGCTCCTCGCCGCGCTCCCACAATTTCATGGATTCACCCAAAGTGGCTTGGCCACTTTCTAATTCGCTAATTACTTCTGCTAAAGCCTCGCGGGCTTGTTCATATGTGAGTTTTTCAGCGGCCATGAAGATAAATCTACTCGCCTTGTAAAGCCCCATTAACGGTTGCAGCGATTGTGCCGTGCGCCACTCGGATCGCGATTTTTTCATCGCTCGCAACTGCGGAGGCATCCATCACCAACGTGCCATCGCTCTTAAGGACGACCGCATAGCCTCGATCCAGAGTGCCTTGGGGGGAGAGGGCGGTGAGATGTGCGAGCAATGAGTCGAGCTCTTCTTGTCGATCACTCACCATCGACATTGGGTCTGCCATGGTCGGACGGGAGAGGATTGCTGTGAGCCATGAGCGTTCTCGTTCAATGCGATGGGTCAATGTTCGAAGCGCTCGGTCTTGAAGCTGGGCAATTTTGCGAAACTCTTCATCGACGTCAGGTACTACTCGCTTGCCAGCATCGGTTGGCGTGGATGCGCGCCAATCTGCAACGAGATCGAGAAGCGGAGAATCTTTCTCATGGCCAATTGCACTGACGATTGGCGTCGTCGATTCTGCGACTAATCGAATCAAACTCTCATCGCTAAATGGCAAGAGATCTTCGAATGAGCCGCCGCCACGAGTAATGATGATGACATCAACATCGGGATTGCTATCTAATTCGCGCAAAGCGTTCGACACTTCAACGACTGCAGCGGATCCTTGGACTGCTACTTCACGAATCGCGAATTGAACTGATGGCCATCGTCGCTTTGCGTTTTCGATGACATCTTTCTCAGCATCGCTATTGCGACCACAGATAAGCCCAACGACTTTAGGAAGAAATGGCAGTTCGCGCTTACGGGATGCGGCGAAAAGGCCTTCGGAAGCTAGGGTGTTCTTAAGTGCTTCAAGTCTGGCTAGCAATTCTCCGAGCCCAACTTGGCGAATCTCCTTGAAACTCATGGAGAGCGAACCATTTTTGGAGTACCAAGAGGCTTTGGCATTAATGATGACGCGTGCATTTTCTGAAAGTTCACCAGCAGCGGCAAAAGTGCTCTTGTGGCACATGATGGAAAGACTCATATCTGCGCTGGTATCACGCAAGCGCATGTAGACCATCGAGCTACCAGGTCGAACCTTTACCTCAGAGAGCTCGCCTTCGATCCAGACAGGACCAAGGCGGGATATGTAATCTCCGATTGCCTCAGAGATGACCCGGACGGGTAAGGGCTTATCGGATGAATTTTCCAGCATGATCCTTATCCTAACTTTAGGTAGGCTTCATGTATGTCTAAAAAGGTTCTCTTGGCTGCCCCTCGTGGATATTGCGCAGGTGTGGATCGTGCTGTGATTACGGTTGAAAAAGCCCTGGATCTTTATGGCGCCCCCGTTTACGTTCGCAAACAGATCGTGCACAACAAGCATGTTGTCTCGACTTTGGAAGCTCGCGGAGCAATCTTTGTCTCCGAGACCGATGAAGTTCCAGAAGGTGCAACAGTTATCTTTTCGGCCCACGGAGTATCCCCAGCAGTTCACGCTGATGCCGCTGCTCGAAATCTTAAGGCGATCGATGCGACCTGCCCGTTGGTGACAAAAGTGCACCACGAGGTGAAGCGATTTGCGAGTGAGGATTATGACATTCTTCTCGTTGGCCACAAGGGACATGAAGAAGTTGAAGGAACTGCGGGTGAAGCCCCGGCGAATGTCCACGTGATTGACACAATGGCTGATGTTGAAGGAATTCATATCCGCGATGAGAAGAAGTTGATCTGGCTCTCACAAACAACGTTGAGCGTAGATGAAACAATCGCGACAGTTCGTTCACTGAAGGAGAGGTTCCCGCACCTTATCGATCCTCCGAGCGATGACATTTGCTACGCGACGCAAAATCGTCAGACTGCAATTAAAGAGATTGCTCCTCGTACAGATTTAGTACTGGTTGTGGGATCTGTGAACTCTTCTAACTCGGTTCGTCTTGTGGAAGTTTCAAAAGAGTATGGCGCAAAGAACGCCTATCTCATCGACTATGCCGCAGAAGCACAAGATGAGTGGCTTGAAGGTGTTGAGACCGTAGGCGTCTCAAGTGGAGCATCAGTACCAGAGATTTTGGTTAAAGATTTGTTGTTATGGCTTGCAGAGCGTGGCTTCAGCGATGTTGAAACTGTCACCGCATCTGAAGAGCATCTACTCTTCGCAATCCCGCCAGAGCTTCGAAAGGATTTACGCGCCGCTGGAAAGTGAGCGCTTGTTCCAGAAGTAGTAGCCCCAACCGCAGAGCGTTGCTAATACCAAATATGGTGCACCGGCTCCGAGAGAAGTAACAAGATCTAATCCAAAGCGGGCAAGGTGTAACCCTGCTCCACCAACGGTGGCGATCAAGATCAGGGTAGATACGAAGAATGCGATCGGTGGGTTAACTACCGCGGCGAAGGAAGTGCCTTCGCGACCGAGGTAGATGCCACCAGCAACAGAGATAATGATTGCAAGACCAGTAATTATTCCTACCTTTGAGATTGAGTATTCGAAGGTCTCAATCAGCAAAATAAGCAAAAATTGAATAAGGATGACTCCAGCATTAGTAAGCCCTGGGCCTTTAATAGGGTTTGGGAGGGCACGTGTAGGGGTGGCTGTATTACTCATCGTCATCCAATTCTAGTGCGAGTTCAATCTCTTCACCATCGATGTAATCGTCAGCGGGGCTTAATTTCGAGTGTAGCTGTCGAACATTCTCAGAGAGTTCTGGGATTGCTTTGGGGGCCTTGCCTGCAACATCTAGCGCCTTCATCTTCTTGGCGGCAGAGAGCACTGTGGTCTCTGCGGTTGGAATCAATTCGTTGTAGGCCTTAAGAGTGCTCTTTAAGCGCTCGCCAACTGTGACGATCTTGTCATGTAGCGATGAGACATCTTTGAGGAATTTTGCTGCGAGCTCTTGGATCTCAGCCGCGTTTGTGGCCACCCGATTGCGACTAAAAAGGTATCCCACGGTGCGAAGCAGAGCCATCATCGATGTAGGGGTTGCGATCGTGACATTCATAGCGAAGGCACGCTCAAGAATTCCAGGGTCGGATTTAAGCGCCTCGGTGAAGATCGATTCAACTGGTGCATAGAGCACCACAAAATCCGGGGAGGCGCCGCGCTCGGCATATTTGCGCTTGGAGAGAGCTTCTACATGCTTCATCAAATCCTTGGTGTGGGCAGCAATTAATTCTTTGCGCTCATCGCTATCTTCCGTTTCGAATGCTTCGTAGAAACGTTCGAATGGGAATTTAGAATCGATGTAGATCACCGAACCACCGGGCATGTTGATGGTGATATCTGGAATCGCACCCGATTCGTCGGTGCGGCTAGCGGCACGTTGTCTTGTGAAGTGCTCACCCTCGATCAGCCCGGCTCCTTCAAGGAGTTGCTCAAGATGGGCCTCACCAAATTTTCCGCGAGTTTGCGAGCTGGCAAGAGCGCCGGCAATGGCGCGAGTCTGGTTGACCAGATTTTCATTATGGGCAGCCATCTGGAGAATCTGGCTCTTGATCTCCGCCTCAGCTCCCACGCGACGTCGATCGGCATCGGCGGACAAGCGGCTGAGCTCCTCAACCCGGGTCTTCATGGCATCGAGCTCTGCGGAGAGTTTGACCGCACCTTCGCTCTTGGCACGCTCAGCCTCGAGCTGGGCTCGGTAGTCGGCCAGAAGCGCTTTGTTGGTCGCCAACTCATTATCGAGCGCGGAGGTGTCGATATTCTGGCTGCGACCGCCGAAAATCAGCTTTCCGAGGCCAATTCCGATGAAAAGTCCGATCACAAGGGCGCCTATAGCGAGAATTGCTCCAGTTGTTGCGTTCATGGACCTATGGTGGCATTAAGCACCGACAAACCCCCGTAGGCTCTACTCCTCGTGAGCCTATCTATCGGAATTGTCGGACTGCCCAATGTGGGAAAGTCGACCCTTTTTAATGCCCTGACCAAGAACAACGTCCTGGCAGCCAACTACCCATTCGCCACAATCGAACCCAACGTAGGAATCGTGGGCGTTCCAGATAGTCGCTTAGTTAAACTCGCCGAGATTTTCGGCTCAGAAAAAATCTTGCCTGCTTCAGTCTCTTTCGTAGATATCGCCGGAATTGTTAAAGGTGCATCCGAAGGTGCTGGACTTGGAAATAAATTTCTAGCAAATATCCGTGAGTCAGATGCGATCTGTCAGGTCATTCGAGTTTTCAATGATGGCGATGTTGTCCATGTCGATGGTCGCGTAGATCCAGCCGAAGATATTTTGACGATCAACACCGAGCTCTGTCTCGCCGACCTTCAGACAATTGAAAAAGCAATTCCACGCCTTGAAAAAGAAGCTCGCACCAACAAGGAGCGCGCACCACTTTTGGCAGCAGCACTCGAAGCGCAGAAAGTATTAGATGCAGGAACTTTGCTTGCTGCCTCAAAAATTGATTTAGAAGCAATTAAAGAACTTCAGTTGATGACGGCTAAGCCATTCCTTTACGTCTTCAACGTCGATGCAGGCGAATTGAGCGATGGAGAGTTGCGCAAGAAGTTGGCAGCGATCGTTGCGCCAGCTGAAGCAATTTTCTTAGATGCTAAGACGGAAGCAGAACTTGCCGAACTAGATGAAGCAGATGCCCAAGAGCTTCTTGAATCAATTGGATTAACAGAGCCAGGACTCGCCACGCTTGCACGCGTTGGTTTCGACACTCTTGGATTACAGACTTATCTCACAGCAGGTCCAAAGGAAGCTCGCGCATGGACCATCCATAAGGGCGATACCGCTCCAATGGCCGCCGGTGTTATTCACACCGATTTCCAAAAAGGTTTCATCAAGGCGGAGATAGTCGCCTTCGATGATTTAGTTGATGCGGGGTCGATGGCAATCGCTAGAGCACGCGGAAAAGTACGTATGGAAGGCAAGGAATACATAATGGCCGACGGAGATGTAGTGGAGTTTAGGTTCAACGTATGACAAACAAAGTTAAGTATGAGAAGAGTCCTTACATCACTGGCGAACTAAAAAAGCGTGATGACCTACGTAACGTGGCGATTATCGCCCACGTTGACCATGGCAAGACCACATTGGTCGATGCGATGCTCACACAGTCTGGCGCTTTTGCTGAGCACCAGAAAGAAGGCGAAAACCGCGATCGCGTGATGGATTCAATGGATCTAGAACGTGAAAAGGGAATTACGATTCTTGCAAAGAACACATCGATCCGACGCGGTGCACAGACTGTCAATATCATTGACACTCCAGGCCACGCCGATTTCGGTGGCGAGGTAGAGCGCGGACTCGAAATGGTCGATGGCGTTATCTTGCTCGTCGATGCATCTGAAGGCCCACTTCCTCAAACACGTTTCGTTTTGCGCAAAGCGCTTGAGAAGAACCTCCCTGTAATTTTGGTGATCAACAAGGTTGATCGTCCTGACTCACGTATTCCTGAGGTAGTCGATGAGGCTTACGGTCTCTTCCTTGATCTCGATGCGAATGAAGATCAGATCGAATTTCCAATCGTCTATGCATCTGCAAAGGCTGGTCGCGCTTCACTTAATCGTCCAGGCAATGGTGAGATGCCAGACCGTGAGAATCTCGATGCTCTCTTTGAAGTTATCTTCAATACGATTCCAGCTCCGGTTTATCACGAGAACGCGCCGTTGCAAGCGCACGTCACAAACCTTGACTCATCTCCTTACCTTGGTCGCCTAGCGCTCTGTCGTATTCGCGAAGGCGTCATCAAAAAGGGCGAGAACGTCATGTGGATGAAGACCGATGGCACAAGTGAGCGAGTAAAGATCTCTGAGCTGCTCATCACTGATGGCCTAGAGCGTGTTCCTACTGCCGAAGCCGGCCCTGGTGACATTGTTGCTATTGCAGGTATCCCAACAATTACCTTGGGCGAGACCTTGGCAGATCTCGAGAAGCCACATGCGCTTCCATTGATCATTGTTGATGAACCATCTATTTCGATGACAATTGGTATCAATACCTCGCCTATCGCTGGTCAAGAAGGAAAGCTTCTAACAGCGCGTCAGGTAAAGAACCGTCTCGATGCTGAATTGATTGGTAATGTCTCACTTCGCGTGGTCAATACAGATCGTCCAGATACATGGGAAGTTCAAGGCCGTGGCGAACTACAACTTGCTGTGCTTGTAGAAATCATGCGCCGTGAAGGTTTTGAATTGACTGTCGGAAAGCCACAAGTGGTTGTGAAGACTGTTAACGGCAAGTTGCAAGAGCCAATGGAGCGTTTGACTGTCGATATTCCTGAGGAGTTCCTCGGAGTTGTGACACAGTTGATGGCGCTTCGTAAGGGTCGCATGGAGCAGATGGTGAACCACGGAACAGGTTGGATCCGTATGGATTACAAGGTTCCTTCACGTGGCCTCATTGGATTCCGTACCGAATTCCTTACAGAAACTCGTGGTACTGGATTGATCCACCACGTCTTTGATGGATACGAGAACTGGAACGGCGAAATCCGTACCCGTTTGAGCGGTTCACTTGTTGCAGATCGTCGTGGAATTGTGACTGCTTATGCAGTTGATGGCGTGCAAGAGCGTGGAGTCATTTTCCTCGAAGTTGGAACAGAAGTGTATGAAGGCATGATTGTCGGCGAGAACTCTCGTACCGAAGATATGGATGTCAACATCGTTCGTGAGAAGAAGTTGACCAATATGCGCTCTTCAGGTGCAGATGACGCTAACCGCATCATTCCTCCACGCCTGCTCAATCTTGAGCAAGCACTCGAGTTCTGCCGCGAAGATGAGTGCATTGAGGTAACTCCAAAGCACGTCCGTATTCGCAAGACCATCCTTGATCAAAATGAGCGCGCCCGTAACGTCGGTCGTAACAAGAAGGTCAATCAGAACGCTGAGTAAGGCAAATTACGCAAGATTAAGCAAGATTAAGCAAGAAGTGCGCAATTGTCAGTCCTATTGGGTTAGATAAGCACATGAGCAAAGAGTTGAAGCTGGTCAGGCGCACAAGCGCTCGGCCAGCTTTTTCTTTCTCTCCAGAGCAGCAGAAAGTAATCGCTCACCGCGGTTTACCTCTCACCGTTTACGGTGGTCCTGGTACCGGAAAAACAACAACCCTGATTCACTCTGTAATCTCGCGCGTTCAGGATGGCGTGGATCCCAACTCACTGTTGATTCTTACCTACGGACGCGAGAGCGCATCGCTTCTACGCGATCAGATTGCTGTCTTAGCTGGCTCTACCTCCTTCGAACCGCTTGCTCGAACTTTTCACGCGCTCGCTTTCTCGATTCTTAACGAGAAGCTGCGCGAAGATGATCTTCGTTATGTATTAATCAGCGGCGCCGAACAAGATGCTGCGATCAAAGAGATGCTTACTAATCCGCTGGTCACAATTCCATGGCATCCAGAGCTAGAGCGCGCTTTGACTACCCGAGGCTTCGTTCGAGAAGTTCGTGATCTCATTTTGCGTGCAACTGAGTTAGGACTTACCCCTCGTGATCTGCAAGCTATGGGAGTGCGACTCGGTGAGAAGTATTGGGATGGCGCCGCAAAATTCTGGGCTTCATACCACGGTGCACAAGAGCTCGCTAGCGCCACAGTTGGTGAGCGCTTGGTAAAAATTGATCCCAGCGCAATAATCTTTGAAGCGATCGAGCTACTTCGCAACGATCCGGCGCGACTCTCGTATTTTCGTAACCGCTTCACCACAATAATTGTTGATGAGTTTCACGAGAGCGATCCATCTCATCGCGCACTGCTTGAACTGCTCGCAGGCAACGAGCTCCTTCTCTTCGCTGATCCTGATTCGGCGATCGGTCGATTTAGAGGCGCAGATCCTGACGGGGTAGTAAAAACCTGCACTGCCTTGGCACCTCATTCGATTACCTTAGATCGTGACTATCGCTCCCTTCCCGCCATTAGCAATCTAGGCGTCGCCGTTGCCTCGCAATTTAGATCCACCTCTCCTACTCGACAACGCACGAGCGCTTTGAGTGAGTCGGCCAATTGCATCGAATTCGCAAAGCTTGCAGGGGGCACAGAGGCTGCAGATTTCATTGCTTATAGCCTTCGTCGCGCTCACCTCCACGATGGCATCCAGTGGTCGCAGATGGCGGTCTTGGTACGCAATCCTGGCGCTGAAGTCTCGGCGCTTACTCGAGCTTTTGCACGCAATGCGATCCCTCTTAATGTGGACTCAACAGCGCTGGCGCTTGCCGAGAATCCAGCAGTTATTCCTCTGCTGGGATTAGCAGAACTTGCTCTCAAGCGAGGAGAGCTCACAACACAGGATTGGCCATTAATCGAATCGTTATTGCTATCGGAGTTCGGTGGCGCAGATGCACTTGCCCTACGACATATTCGAATAGCTCTCACTAAAGTTCGAACCGATCTGCGCAGCACGACCTCGATGCTCATCGAAGCGATTACCGAGAGCGTGCCAGAGATTCCTTGGGAGCAGATGCTTCCCGTCAAAAGAATTCATGATCTCTTACTCAAAGCAGATGCGGTTCTCAAAAAAACCGCCACCATTTCAGATCTGCTTTGGGCAATATGGGAGAACGCTCTTGACTACGAAGGTCGATCGATTGCAGCAGTCTGGCGAGAGCGTGCCTTAGCCGGTGGAAATAAGGGTGCTCAAGCAGATCGTGATCTCGATGCAGTCATTACTCTCTTTGAATCAGCCCGTAGATTTACTGAGCGTAACCCTGGCGCCAAACCAGAACTCTTCCTTGACCAACTTCGTAATGAGCGAATTCTCTCCGACAGTATTACGCAAAGTGCACAACGCGAAGAGGTGGTATCTCTACTCACGGTTCACTCTGCAAAAGGGCGAGAGTGGGAGTATGTAGTAGTCACAGGGCTGCAAGAAGGATCATGGCCCAACCTCAAAGAGCGTGGATCGCTCTTAGGCAGTGAACGTCTCGTTGAATCAGTACGCACTGGCTTAACTGTCGCCACAGAGATTTCGGCGGCAGCTGCTGCTGGTCTCGTTGAGGATGAGCGACGTTTACTTCACGTTGCCCTTACCAGGGCTAAAAAGCGCTTATTAATAGCGGCTTATGCCAACGACGACACGGTGACCTCACGCTACTTCGACGAACTCTATGAAGCGGTACATGGCGAGAACGCTCTCTCACTTCACACCGAGAATAAACGTTCGCTCACTTCGCAAGGATTGGTTGCAGAGTTGCGCCGCCAGGTTCACGATGGTTCAGAGTTCTCCGCTTCGCTACTTGCTTCACTCGCTGCCAAAGGGATGAGAAGCGCTGATCCTGCCCAATGGTTGGGCATGCGCGAACTCAGCACCGATGAGCCAGTCATATCGCCAGAGGCCACAATCTCCGTCTCTCCAAGTTCACTCGGATCTTTCGATGATTGTCAGCTCAAATGGTTTGTAGAAAAATCTGGTGCACAGGATGCAGACTCA
>Ga0214164_1000772_pt1 | contig 19993 bp, 28 predicted proteins | sample TroBogepilimnion_13_FD_153003 | JGI IMG/M metagenome (GOLD analysis project Ga0214164, IMG submission 153003) | Freshwater microbial communities from Trout Bog Lake, WI - Practice 03JUN2009 epilimnion v4 | ecosystem: Environmental > Aquatic > Freshwater > Lake > Epilimnion/Euphotic zone ...
TGATAATGTATATTATGCTCTGGATTTTAAAGCTTTAGGTATAGAGCCTATAAAGATGCCAATTGGGCTTAATTTTAGTCTACAGGATGGTATTATGCCTACGCCTTCTAGGGAGGCATTTATGTATACTCCTAGTACCAAGGAAATGATTTTAGCTAGAATTAAAAAGGTAGGTATATATTTTATTGATAAATGGAATAGTAATACTCCTAATATTAATAACTTAGATGAAGCTAATAGTTTTAGAAATAATTTTGGACAAGTTTGTATATATAAGGAACAAACTTTAGATGATGATAAAGAAATAATTATTAAAGTAGATAAAAAGTTAGAAAAAATATGTGATTTAACTTTAAATACTGTTTGCTTATCTCTTTTTCCTAATCTTTCTGTAGAAAATCTTCATAATAATTCTCAGTATATATTACAAGATTATAAGATATTTGCTAAATATGAAGGATCATATAAGACTAAATTTGGATATAAAGGAAAAGAAGAATTTGAAGATTTACGTCTTTCTAATCTTTATTGTGATAATTACCTTTTAAATCCAGGAGAAAGTCTCTCTAAAGTACAATTATCTTATCTTAGGTGGAAAAATAAGAATTTTAACATTATAAGAAAACATAGTAGTACAAAATTAGGAAAGCATAATAGGACAGGATATTATTCTCCTGATACTTATAAAGGTCTTCTTAAGCTAGATAAACATTCTAAAGAAGCATGGAGAGGATTAATTAAAGAATATCAAGGATTTGTTAAAACATATACAGATTTATTTTTAACTATTAATGATATAGTTCCTACTCAAGATTATTTTGACTGGAAAGAAAGCCAAAAGAAAGAAAGAAAAAAAGTTACTATTAATAGTAAAGAACAGATTACTTATTCTCAAATAAGAGAACCTGAAAGAGGTAAAAGTAATTTTATAGTCTATAATCCTTATTGTTGTTACTTAACAGATTTAAGAAAAGAATCTTCTATTAAAGTATACATACATGAAAAAGAATTAGAAAATGATTATTTAGTAGATGAGATAAACAATAATAGACATTTATTTAGTAAATGTCAAATGTGTCTTATAGCCTTATCTGAAAGGAATTATAATAAATTAGTTAAATATATAGATAAAAAAACTATTCATAATTGGATAAAATATGAAGATTTCTGGAAAACTAAAAATAAAAAAATAGCTATTTATTTAACTCAAAGATTATTAAATAATGCTATAGATTTAATGGACGATACCCATCTTAATGATTATACTCATATATTGGATAAAAAATTTTATGATAGATATAAAAAAATTAATTCTTATATACATGATAATAATGCTTATAGGATAATAGATACTTTTATCATAAAAAAAATAAGATATTATAATTCTAACAATTGGTTAGAAAAAGATAGAATAAAAGAGTTTATAAATGTTTATACAAATATTCATAAATTTGATTTCTTAAATATGTTTAATTTTAAATATAATACAGAAGAGAAAGTTATTAAAAGCTTTGCCTTTGCTGTGTATCTTAAATTAATAAAGCAAGAAAAACAAACAGGTATGATTTCTTATCCTCAAGAATATGTACAAGGTATAGTTGATACCTTATTAACTGAACCCCCTATAATAGAAGAAATAGTATCTGAAGAAATAGAAGAACCAGAAGAAATATTAGAAGATTTACCATTTTAATAATTTAAAAAACACAATATGGGCTTATTTGATAGGTTTACAAAAAAAAGAAAAACTATCCTAATAAATGATAGTTTAACAATAACATTGATTAATGGAAATCAATTAGTTATTAATAATGCTACACAAGAAATGTATGATTATGTCTCTAATAAAGAACATTCAGATCATGATGTAGAAGATTTTTTCTTTAATATTATAGCAGTACAGAAGGAAGAAAGAAGACTACAAGAATTAAAAGAAAAAGAAGTAGAAAAAACAGCAACTCCTACTATGACAGAAATCATGGAAAAAAAGGAAGAAGAAAAGAAAAAGCAGGACATTATAATAGAAGCCGCTAAAGAAGAAATGGTAATAGCTAAAGAAATGTCTACTAAGTATAGTACTCTTACAGCTTCTGGAGATTTTATTGAAAAAGATGGAGTACTTTATTTGAATGAAGTACCTACTCTTTCTATTCCTGGTAAATTAGTAACTGAATTTATCAGACTTATAGAAAAAGTTAATAATGATGATTCAGAAGCACTAGACTATTATATTGCATTAAAAAATTTTTGGATGTGGTGTAGTCTTAATCCTAATCCTGAAAGTAGAGAAAACTTATTTAGGTTTATTCAAAATAATAAACTAAAAATTAATAAATATGGTTTCTTTGCTTCTTATAGAAGAGTTGTAAGTAAAGGAGGTGTAGAAAATGATTTTGAAGATGAAGAAGATTATGATGATTCAGAATTAATTAAAAAGGAAATTCCTAATAAAGCTCTTTCTGAATTTATAAGTTCCTCTTATTTAAAAGTTAAATCACAAAAGAAGAGTCCAAAAAATTTTTGGATTGGTAGAAATAAGGCAGAAAAACTTAAAATGTTTAAGGTTGAACAAACTGATGAAGAATATGATGATCTTGGTAATGTTTATGACCTATATCAATCACTTTCTGAAGGAAAAACTATTGTGGAAACTAAAGAGAAGCAAACAGTAGTTATCCCTATGCAAACTTACACCGATCAGCATACACATAAAATGGATATTAGGATAGGCAAAGAAGTGAATATAAATCCAGAATTTTGTGATTGGGATAATCACCAAGCTTGTTCTAGTGGGTTAACGTGTAGCCCCCTAAATTAATTTAACAATTTAGGTTAAAAAATCGAGTAAAATCGGTGAAAATATTTGGAAATATCAAAATTAAGTTGTACCTTTGGTTACTATTAAGTAAAAACCAAAAATATGACAAAAGGAATACAACCTAATTATAATTTTGATATTATAAAAGAATTTATTAATAGAGGGAAATCATTAGTTGAAATAGCAAAGTATTATAATGTTCATAGAGTATCTATGGGTAGAGTATTAAGAAAAGCTAAAATTGATTATCCTGAACAAAGAAAAATTATTGTAAATCATGATTTTTTTGAAAATATTGATTCTGAAATAAAAGCCTATTTATTAGGATTTTTTGTAGCAGATGGATGTGTGTATAATAAACATAGAATTGGATTATGTATAGCAGAGCAAGATGAATATATTGTAAAATTATTTGCACAATATATTGCTCCACTTTCTTTTATAAAGAAATTACATAATACTAAAAGTGCTAAAAACAGACAGCCTCAATTATTTTTACGAATATCATCTTCTAAATTAGTATCAGATTTAGCTAAATTGGGAATTTTTGAAAGAAAAACATATAAACCTATGTTTATTCCAAATATTTCCGAGGAGTTAAAATGGCATTTTATTAGAGGTTATTTTGATGGTGATGGTTATTTTGGCAATAGAATAATAAATAAGAAGTATAATTCTTATAGAATTGTTTTTACCAATGGTGATCCTACTATTTTAAATGATATACAAAATTTTACTAAACTAGGAAAAGTAAAAAGCATAAAAAAATATGCTATATTAGATTTAAGTACAAATAAAAATGTTATGTATTTTTTACATAAAATGTATGATAATGCTAATTTTAAACTTCCTAGAAAATTTAATAAATTTCTTAAAGTCAATACCGAGGTAAGTAAGTAGATAGCAAATAGGCTACTTAACACCGTAGAGCATAGTGGATGAATAAATATAATTCCACCAAGAGTATTCGACAACCTGAATAAGGTTGAAAATATATGCCGAACTATATCAAATCCAATAAGATATAGAATTAGGGGATAAAAAGCCCTTAAGATAACAATTTGTACACATTGCATCAAAAGAAGGACATGGTTGTGGAGATACTCTTTTAGTAGTGTTGGTTAACCCTATGAAGGTTTGTTCTGTTCCTTATTCTGATGGTAGCAAAGCTAGATGTTGGGCTTATTTTCCAGTAGCAGTAGCTGAAAAGTTTGGTAGTCTTGATAATATTGATACTCTTGAATTAGGAGATGAATATTACAAGGATTCTCTTAAGGAATTAAAAAGTCTTATTAAGACTAATACTCCTACAGAATTAAAAGAACATAGGTTAGTAATGGATCTTTCAGAAGAAACTTTACAGATATTACAAAAAGAAATAACTACAATACCTGAAGTACTTAAAAAAAGAGTAATAAACGTAGAATAGTTAATAATTATTAAAATCAGGGAAATTACTTTTTAGTTTCCCTGATTTTTCTTAACTTTATAAGCATGAAAAATTATACACTAGGTTTTATGTTTTCTGAAAATAAGCAAGAAGTCTTATTAATACAGAAAGATAGACTAGAATGGCAAGCAGGAAAACTAAATGGTATTGGAGGAAAACAAGAACCAAATGATTCCACTTCTTTAGATACACAAATTAGAGAATTTAAAGAAGAAACAGGAATTGATACTAAAATTTCAGATTGGGAATTATTTTGCATTATAGATAGTACAGAAACTGAAAATAAAACTGGGACTAAAATTGGCTCAACTTATAGAATATATTGTTATAAAGCTTTTAATAATTCGCTATATGATGCTAGAGTGGTAGAAACAGAAATACCAATGGTATTAGATTTATTTAATCCAGAAAGAGAAGATCATATAAAATATTTTCCTATTTTACCAAATGTTAATTGGTTAATTCCTATGGCATTAACTACGGTAAACCAAGTATTACAAATAAAATACAATTAATATGAATGAAGATAAAGGATTAAGATATAATCAAGGTAAAATTCGTATGGATTTACTTGAGCCTTATGCTATTGAGCAACTAGCTAAAGTATTTACTAAAGGAGCAGAAAAATATGCTGATAATAATTGGCTACAAGGAATGAAATGGTCTAAAATGGTAGCTTCTTTGAAAAGGCATTTACTAGCTTTTGAAAAAGGAAAAGATTTTGATTTTGATCCTAATTGTCCTGATTGTCAAACAGGAACTTGTAAAAATCATACAGGATTGCTACATATGGCTCAAGTAGCCTGGAATGCTATGGGATTAGTTTCTTATTATAAATATCACCCTGAAATGGATGATAGGTTACATACAATAATGACTATGCCTAAAATAGGAACAGATCTTGATGATTGTATCATATCTTGGGTAAAACCTTGGTGTGAAAAGTTTGGTCATGAAACTCCTACAGATTGGTATTTTAGCTATAATACTCATGAAAACTTTAAAACTTTAGAAGGTGATAAGTTAAATGATTTTTATTCTACTCTACCTGCTAAAATAAATCCTTTAGATATACCTTTTCCTATTGCTTGTTATATAACAGCTAGGACAATAGATGAAGATATAACAAAGACTTGGATAGAAAAGAATGGTTTTCCAACAAGACCTGTATATACAGTAGGATTTGGACAATCTAAAGTAGCTGCTGCTAAAGAAGCAGGTATAGACTGGTTTATAGATGATAATTATGAAACCTATCTTGAAATGAATAAAGCTGGTATAACTTGTTTTTTAATGGATGCTCCTCATAATTCCAAATTTAACGTAGGTTATAAAAGGATAGAAAGCTTTCAAGATTTAAAGAATAGATTTCTATAGTTAAGTAGAAATTTGATTTTATTTATTAGTTTTAAATAAAATAAATTTGGTTATTACAAATATTTATCTTGTTTTTGTATTCTAAAATTAAGAAAATGAAATTTAAAGATAGAACAGGAAAAAAATACGGTAAATTAACTGTAATAAAATATTTAGAAAACCAAAAGTGGTTATGTAAATGTGAATGTGGTAAAGAGAAAATAGTTCATTCTAAGCACTTGATCCCAGGAGTAACTAAATCTTGTGGATGTATGTTAGGGAGAGGAAGAAGTATAAATTTCCTAGGAATGAGAAGAAAGTTTTTAGTATGTACTAAAAAAATATCAGATACAGAATGGGAATGGACTTGTGATTGTGGAAATAAAGTAATATTAAAAGCCCCTCAATTATACCATCAAAAAACTTGTGGATTAAAATGTTCAAAATTAAAAAATGAGCAAGGTGCTTCTCATAGAAAACCACAACAAAGAACTATAAATGCAGCTTATCAAGCTCATAAATGTAATCAAAACACTAGAGATAAAGGATTTTTATCTAGACAAGAGTGGAAATCTTTAGTTTTTCAGCCTTGTTATTATTGTGGAGAAATAGATACTAGAAATTATTCTAATTGTAAAACCTATAGAAATAATTGTAAAAATACATTAACTCCTGAAATAATAGAACAATATAATGTCAAAATAAATGGGGTAGATCGTATAGATTCTTTAAAACCTTATACTTTAGATAATTGTGTACCATGTTGTTCTCACTGTAATGTAATTAAGATGGATTATACATTAAATGAGTTTTTTGAGAAGATTAAAAAAATATATGAAAAAAATATACAAAAAAAACAATAAAAAGAAAAAAGAACAACTTAATTATATGGGAATGGATTTGGATTCCCTAGAAGAATTAAGCTTTTGCTTTTGGTGTGAAGAGCTTATAGAAGCAGGATATATTAGTAAGGTAACTAGAGCTAAATCATATTTACTTACAGATGGTATACATAACACTTATTCTTATGTAAAACAGTTAAAAACTAAAAGTAAACCTATTAGTAGTACACAAACAATATTACAAGGTAGTAGTTATAATCCTGATTTTCATATTTATTGGACTTCTAAAGGAATAGAAAAGTTTTGTTGGCAAATTGGTACTAATAGTAAATGTGATAAATTATTTATTAATGATTTACACTTTGTATTAAATGGTTATACTACAGTAGAAATTAAACCTACTTTTGATCAAAATGGTATGGAAAGATTATTTAAAAATAATCAAAAATTTCTATATGATAAGTATATGATTTTTGCTAATCTTGTTAAACCTCAGCATTTATTTGAAGCTACTTTTACTCCAGAAAAGTACCATTATACTACTAAGACTAAACAGAAAAGAAAAATTACGTTTAAAACTCGTACTTTAAAAGAATATTTAGAATGAATAATTTACAACCTTTTACAACAAAAGAATTAGCAAAACAAATAAAACTAATGAATCCTTGTACTAAAACATTAGAAATTATGCTTAAAACTTGGGCTAATCAAATAGTAGATTTGTGTGCTGGTAATTTTGAGTGTGAATTAGTACAAAGGGATATAGAACAAGAAGAAGCTTGTTATACATTAGAAAATGGAGACCAAGTATATCCCGTTTTAATTAGATCAACAGTATTAGATGTTAAAAATCAAATAAAATAAAATATATGAACATAAATATTAATGAAGATTACTTGAAATGTTATCGGTTCTTTGATGCTAAATTTCGGAGACTTTCAATTTTTGGTAAATTTAATAAAGGCAAGCTTACAGTATGGGTATTAACAACATCTCATAAAGATATGTTTTCAAAAAAAGAAGCTAAGAAGCTTTTTAGTGAATATGTAGGATATAGAGAAGGTGATGAACAACCCGCAATTAGTCCTGAAATATTCATAATACCTTCTTCTTTAGAAAAGTATAAAAGAGATTTTGTAGATTTTTGTAGGAAGAATTATTTAACAATGCAAACTTTTGAACTTGTTCTTATGGATAAGATTATTAGGGTAGATTGTTATTTTAATAACTATATAGGAGGCAAAGCTATAGTAGATACTTCTAGTCTTAGAATTAAACAACTTTCTAAAGAACAGCTAAATGCCTATATTAGAGTGGCTAAGAAACAAGAAGTTACTAGAAATATTATGCCTAATAGTACAGATGAGTTTGAAGAATTTTTTAGAGGAGATAATAAAAATCCATTACAAAATTAATAATTATTATTAATTTTATTTCTATTATAATTTGGAAATATGAACTTTTTTACTTATCTTTATATTGTTGATGTCCTATTTTAAACTTATTAGTCCTCATTTCAGTGCTTTAGGGCATCAACAACTGATTTGAGGACTTTTTATATTTCTATGAATACACCAGAAGAACAAAAAATCTATAATAAACAATATAGAGAAAAAAATAAAGAAAAAATAGCTGAAAAAAGAAAGGAATATTCTAAAAAACATTATAGAAAACATAAAGAAGCTATTAATAAAAGACATAAAGAAAATTACAATAAGTCTAAAAATAAAATTAATATTAAACAAAAAAAGAGAAGAGATAATTTAACTGAGGAACAAATTATTTTAAAAAGAGACTATCAAAAAAATTGGTACAAAAATAATTTAGATAAAATCAAAAAAGATAGCTTTAATCCTATAAAAATACAAATAAGAAAAAATAGAGAACTTATCAGAGATTTTAATATTACTTTAGAAGAATATAATCAATTATTATTATCTCAGAATGGAGTATGTGCTATCTGTGGAGAACCAGAAACAAGTACAAATAGAGGTAAAATTAAGTGTTTATCAGTAGATCATGATCATGAGACTGGAAAGATTAGAGGTTTACTTTGTCAAAAATGTAATCAAGGATTAGGAAATTTTAAAGATAGCTTAGAACTTATTGAAAAAACAAAACAATATTTAATAAAGTATGAAAAATAATAAAGAATTAGATTTTGAATTTACCTTAGATCCTTCAAGTTGTGAAATACTAGGAGTATTTGGTAAAGACATTTATATTAGAATAGAAAGTTTTGATCCTAATCAAACTATAGTCTTACTTATAGGTGAAGATGTTTTTCACGGTATGTGGAGAAAATGGGTACAGGGTAAAAGAGAATACTGTGAGAGATTTAACCATTTTTGTGGTGTAATGGGGTATTTTATACCTGAAGATTGTGAGGTCCTTGAGGATACTATTACAGTACATGATTGGAATGAACTTGAAAGTGATTATAATTATAGAGAAGTTTCAGCAGTAAGAGTTAGGAATTGGTCAGAGGAGCCAGATTTTGAACATGGATAATATGAGTATAGAAAAAATATTAAATATAACAGAAAAAGAATACAGGTCTCTCTCCTATGATTCCTATAGTAGTATAAAAGATTTTATAAGTAGTAGATTAAAGTATTATAAAAAATATATTCTTAAGGAGAAGGGTAAAGATGATGATACAAAAGAACAAGACTCAGATGATATGCGTTTTGGTAATATAGTAGATTGTCTTAAATTTACTCCTGATGATTTTGAATCTAGGTATCAAATATCTAGTGCAGAAATTCCTGATAGTCCTCAAATGATTAAGTTTGTAAAAGAACTTATTAAACTTTGTATTATTAATACCAATGATATGGGTGTTCTATGTGGTAATTTAGAATTACTAATAGAAGAAGCCTATAATAATACAGGTATAAAACAAACTAAAATAGATGCTTGGAAGGAGAAATTTCTAATTAAAAAAGAAGGTTATGATTATTTTCTAGAATTAAAAGATAGAAAAGATAGAATTATAATTTCTCCTGCTGAATTAGAATGGGCACAAAGTATTAAAGATTACATGACTAATCATCCTCATGTTAGGGATATTATGAATTGTTCTAGTAATGATGATTATGAGGTTTTTGATCAAATAATGCTTAAAGGAGTAATTAATGATGTAGAAGTAAAAATGATGGGAGATAGAGTTATTCTTAATAAAAAGAAAAAACTTATCACCCCTTTTGATTTAAAAGTTATGTCTAATATTGAGATGTTTCCATATAACTACCTTAAATTAAAATATTATGTACAAAATGGTGTATATACTACATTACTTCGTCAAAACTTTCCAGAATATGAGATACCTCCTATTAAATTTGTAACTATAGATAAATATAGACAATGTGAACCTACTATAGTTAAAACTTCTGAAAAACAATATCAGCAAGCTATGAATGGTTTTTCTATTAATGGTAGAAAATATAAAGGAGTTAATGAAGCATTAGAAGAAATGAAATGGCATAAGGAAAAAGGAATATGGACTTCTCCTAAAGAAATTATAGATAATAACGGTTTTATAGATTTAATATTGGACAATGTTGATAGTGAATAGAGAAAATAATGATATGACAAAAAAAGAAGAACTTAAAGCATTTACAGAAAAAAAGAAAAATTTAAATGATACAAGTATATTTTTACTCCCTTCTTTAGGAATAAAAAATGAAACTTGGTTTAAATTAGGATTTATCAATGCCTTTTTGTCAGACATAAATAGAGAAGAGAAAGAAAATAAGGAAGATAATTATTTATATCTACTTTTTAAACCTACAGATATTCAAAAAGTAGAATTAAATAGAAAAATACAACTTTTAGAACAAGGGGATGAACAACAAAAGTTTTATGTAGATGATTATGATTATCCTGGAGGATATGTAGTGTTAGTTGTTAAGTTTCCTCAAAAATTTAAAAAGGATTATAAAAGATTTTTAAAAGGTAAATATTCATACTTTTCTAAAGAATATCAAGATGTATTTCCTGAGACAGTTACTACTGACTTTATTAATGAGAAAGGTATTGTAGAAAAATTAATTGGAAAATCATTTCAATTATTAGTTATTAATAGAGATCCCTCTATGAAAGCTTATACTGAAAAACAATATGATATAGAACTAGATGATGATGATGAAGTATATCATATGTATATACCTGAAAATGAGATTTTAAATATCGACTCCATTATTAATAAAAAAGATTAAAATTTCATTAATATAAATTTAAATATAAATAATAAAATGAATAAAACAGATATAGAAAAAAATTATCCTAAAAGTTATAGTCTTCTTAAGAGTTGGGTAGCTTCTACTACTCAAAATTTAATGGGTAAGGATCAAAATGCTAAAGCAGTACAAGAAGTAATGAAAATGTTTCCTATGGAAGCAATTATTATGAGTATGCTTTCAGTTAATCAAAGACAAATATTTGACTACCTAGATAATCATAATGTGTTTATTCTTATAAACAAAGTTTATAAGGGAGAGTGGTCATATAGTATTGGAGATAATCTTGAGGGAGAAAGGTATGGAGAATTTTTAACTAGAAAAGAATGTGAGGAAGAAGCTATTAAACAGGGATTTTCTATATTAGAAAAAATATTAGAATAAAATAAAAAACAAAAACTTAATTGATATGGGTAGATTAGAAAAAGAAAATGAAGAGTTTGAGAGGATCTCGGATTCTTTATCAGACAGTATTCTTATAGAAAATGGTATATCTAAAGAAGAAGTAAATATCATGTCAGATGAACAAAAACTAGAAAAATTAATTGATTTAGATTTAAAAGAAAATGGTTTATCATGATAACTCAATTAGAAGATTTTCTTACCTTTGTAGAAAATAATGCTAGATATGATGATACACTAAAACAATGGCAAATACCAGATCCAAAAAATAATGGACAATGGAAAAAAGTTGCTAGAAATATAGTTGTAATGGAATATTTAGTATATAAAGTTAAAGGTGAAAAATGATAAAAGTTTTAGGAATAGAAACAAATGATTTTGAAAAGGCTTCTGTAGAAGGTATACTATCTTATTTTAAAAATAAGAAATATGTACAATTTGATACAGAAACTGATGGATTCTCTCCATATACTAATAATCTTTTATGCTTTCAAATAGGAGATTTTGATAATCAGTTTGTTATACATCCTAATTATATACAAAATTTTAAAGAACTATTAGAAACTAAAATCTTATTAGGGGTAAATTTAAAATTTGATTTAAGATTTCTATACCATCAAGATATATATCCTAATTTTGTTTATGATACTTTCTTAGCTGAATCTGTTTTATATTGTGGTAATGTACTGCATAAAAAAGGTTTAGCTCCAGTAGCAAAAGCAAGATTAGGAATAGATCTTGATAAATCTATAAGAGATCAAATATGGAAAGAAGGTTTAACTAAAAGAGTTATAGAGTATTCTGCTTCCGATGTTAAATGGCTTGAATTAATAAAAGAAAAACAAGACATAGAATTAAATGAAAAAGATTTACAAGTAGCTTTAAAAATAGAAAATAATTTTGTATTAGTATTAGCTTATATAGAATACTGTGGTTTTAAGTTAGATAAAGAACAGTGGGCAAAAAAGTGTGAAAAAGACCTTATTAATATGCAAGAGTCTAAGAAAAAATTAGATGAATTCATTATTAATGGAAAATATAATAATTTTATACAAATACAAGGGGATCTTTTTTGTTCAGATTTAGTTACTAAAATAAATTGGGATTCTCCTTCACAAGTTATAGAGTTTTTTGAAGAACTAGGAATTCCAGTGGAATATGAAGAGAAAGGAGAACTTAAAAAATCTGTAGGAGCCAAAATAATAGCTAAATATGAAAAAGATTTTCCTATAGTTAAAGATTATTTAACTTATAAAGAAAATCAAACTATATGTTCAAGGTATGGTTATAATTTTATAAACCAGATTAACCCTATATCAGGAAGATTACATAGTAATTTTAGGCAAGTAATGGACACCGCTAGAATTTCTTCTGGTGGTAAAAATAAAGCAACAGGGGAAGAATATATAAATTTTCAGAATATTCCTGCTGATAAAGAAACAAGAGATTGTTTTATAGCTAATGAAGGAAATGTATTAATTGATGCTGACTTTAGTGGACAAGAACAAGTAGTACTTGCTAATAAATCATTAGATCCTAGTCTATTAACTTTCTATGATAGTGGTTTTAGTGATATGCACTCTTTTACAACTTATAATATGTACCCTTTTGTAAGGGAAGCTGTAGGAGAATTATCAGAAGCATCATTAGGAAGAGTTAAAAAGGAATTCAAAAAAGAAAGACAGTCTGCCAAATCGGCAGGTTTTGCAATTAACTATGGTGGTAATGCAGTTACAATAGCTGCAAATGAGAATATATCTATGGAAGATGCTGAAAATATCTTTAATAAGTATTTTGAAGCATTTCCAGGATTAACTCCTTATTTTGAAAAAGTTAAACAACAAGGATTAAGGGATGGTTTTATTTTATTTAATGAAATAACCAGAAGAAAATCTTATATTTATCATTATTACGAATATCTTGATTTAAAAAAACAAGTTAATAGAGAATTTTGGGATAGGTGGAAAATCTTAAAAGCAGAACAACTTGAAAAAGAAAAGCTAGATAAAAAGGCTTTACCTTCTTCAGAATATTTAGCTTATAAGAAAAAATTCAAAAGATTTTTTGAAATCAAAGGAGAAATAGAAAGAAAAAGTTTAAATTTCCCTAGACGTATGGGGAAACAAAATTCCAAGAATTGCTGGAACGCTAAGTTAGAAATGATAGGCCAATCAGCAGCCAAGCTAGAAAAAAGTGTATAAAAGTAACTAGAAGGTTCAGAGACTAATACTTGAGCTAATACAAGCAATAATAGTAACACGAGCATGGAACATTTTTAAACTTTCCTAAAAATAGCAAGAACAAAAGATAATTATGAACAAACTCCTTCTTTAGATAGAATAGATCCTAATAAAGGATATATAAAGGGAAATGTACAAATATTATCAAAAAGAGCTAATACAATGAAAAGTAATGCTACTAAAGCAGAATTAATTACTTTTGCTCTTAATATTTTAAAGTTATATAAAAATGATGATATAGTCCAAACTATATGGAAACATATAGAAAATGAGAATAAAGAGTCTCATTGATAATAAAAATGATACAAGGTACTTCTGCTGAAATAACCAAAATATCTGCTATCTTAATGTTTAAATGGATTAAAGAGCAAAAATTACAAAAAATAGTATTATTTGTGAATGAGGTCCATGATGAAAATATTCTTGAATGTCCTCCAGATATAGCTGAAAAAGTAGCTAAAAAATTGGAAGATTGTATGATGGATGCAGGTACAATATATTGTAAAAGAGTAAAATTAAAAGCTGATGCTACTATAACAGATCATTGGGAACATTAAAATAAAAAATATGAATAAAGATTTAGGAAAAAAGTTTTTAAGTGATTTGAAATTATACTCAGATTTCTTAGGATATAGAGAGGATTTAGGAAGATATGAGACTTGGGAAGAAGCCTGTGATGAAGTATTTGATACACATGAAATAAAGTATGCAGATAAATTAAAAGAATTGAGACCTTATTTGGAAATGGCTAAAAAGGCTTATAAAGAACAAAGGTTTCTTGGATCTCAAAGGATGCTTCAATTTAGGGGCAATGATATTTTTAAACATGAGTTTAGAGGTTATAATTGCCTTGTAATGTATGCAGATAAGCCAGAATGGCTTGGTAATGCATTTTATCTTAGTCTTTGTGGCTGTGGAGTAGGAGTAAACATGATGCTACCCTTTGCACAAAGAATGCCTCATATATCTTCTAGAACAAAAGGAACTAAGACTTATACTATCCAAGATTCTATAGAAGGGTGGGCTGATGCAGCTCATGCATTAGTATCTTCTTATATGTATGATAATAATGATGTTATTAGTGGTTTTGAGGAGTATTGGGGATGTGAAATTAAATTTGATTATTCTTTAATAAGAGAAAAAGGTACTAAAGTAGGTAGGAGATTTCTTGCTCCTGGTCATGAGGGACTAAAAAATGCTTTAGATAAAATTGAAGAAATGATGAATAAATATCTTGATAATTATCTTGATAATATTTATTCTCATATTCAATTTTCTACCATTCTTATGTATGATTTTTTTATGCATCTTATGAATGCCGTTTTGTCAGGTGGTATAAGAAGAGCAGCAGCTTCAGTAATATTTTCTCCTGAAGATACTGATATGCTTACTTGTAAAAATGGTAATTGGAGAGCAAAGAATCAACAAAGAGAAAGAAGTAATAATTCTGTAGGATTGCTTAAAGCAGAAATGACTAAAGAGCAACTTCAAGATATTATAAAATTAAATAAAGAAGGTAATGATGTAGGTTTTGCATTATTAAATAATATATTTGAAATCTATAACCCTTGTTTTGAAATAGGTTTTACCCCTATTCATTTTGATAGTCTTATGAGTTATGATTTTGTTGAGTCTTTAAAAAAGAGAATCATGGCTTCAGATATATCAGTATTAGATGAAGAGGGAGTAAAAACAGCTATTCAGTGTTGTAATTTATGTGAAGGTAATGGAGCAATGTGTAAAACAGAAGAAGATTTCTATCTCATGTGTGTAGCAGAAAGTGTTATGGGCACATTACAGGCTGGTTATACCAACTTTAAACATATTAGAGGGTGTCTTAAGGAAACTATAGAAATATCCCAAGAAGAGGCACTTTTAGGAGTTAGTATCGCTGGTTTAATGGATCAGCCTTGGTTATTTGAAACTTCTGATATTTTAAAGAAAGGAGCTGCTATAGTTTTAGATGTTAATAGACAAATATCTGATATATTAGGTATTAATCCTTGTGCTAGAGGTACTTGTATAAAACCTGGAGGCAATGGACCAGTAGTTTTAAAATCTAATCCAGGAGCTACTGCTGCACACTCTAAAAGACAATTTAGAGTAATGCAGTTGAATAAAGAAACAGAAACGGCTAAATTTCTTGAAAAAGAAATGCCTTTTCTTCTAGAGGAGAGTGTATCTTCAGAGAATCATACTGATTATGTTGTTTTTGTTCCTATAGAGAATATAGGTTGTATATATAAAGATGATCTTAAAGGATTAAAACATCTAAAGATTATTAAGACTATAATGGAAGAATGGGTAATGAATGGCAAAAAAGCAAACAAATGTATTATACCTACTACTTCACATAATGTTTCTAATACTATTATAGTAGATGAACAAGATTATAAAGAAGTAATAGATTATATATATGATAATAAAGATTCTTTTGCAGCAGTAAGTTTTATATCTTCTTTTGGAGATAAAGATTATAATCAGTGTCCTAATACCTCTATACTTACAGGAGAAGAAATTCTAGCTAAATATGGAGAAGCTTCTATGTTTGCTTCTGGATTAGTAGTTGATGCTTTACATGCTTTTAATAATAATTTATGGGAAGCTTGTGATGCAGTATTACATTCTGATCCTAAAGATGAAAAATATAAAAAGCTTACGGGAGATAGGGTAACAGTACTTATAAAAAAAGATATTGTTAGAAGGTTTAAACAATTTGCTAAAAACTACTTTAAAAGTAATTTACAGGAAATGGTTTATTGTCTGAAAGATGTACATCTTTATCACAAATGGAGAACTATTAATAGGCAATTTAAAGAAATAGATTTTACAGAAATACTAAAGAAACCACATTATATAGAAATAGATAGTATGGGAGCAGCTAGTTGTTCTGGTGGAAGTTGTACTATAGATAGACTTTAATTAATAAAATAGTTTAACTGGAACTTAGCATTATAAACTTGTTAAGTTCCAGTTTTTTATTTAAATTTGTAAGAATGACATTTAATACAAAATTTGATCGTAATCAGGAAGTATTTTATTTAGGTAAAATAACAACGACAGTAAAACGAGTAAAAATATATAGTGTAGTAGCTTCTGATACTCCTACAGGAACCTATATACGTTATTATATAAGTGAACCTGATCAAGATATTTATTTAATGGAAGAAAAAAATTTATTTTCATCCATAGAAGAATTAAAAAATAGTTTATAATATGGCAAAAGAAAAAGTAGTAGCAGAAAAATTAAGTTATGAAGAGCAACTTAAAATACTTAAAGATTCTTTAAAACCTAAAGAGAAAGAAGATATATATCTAAGTACAGGAAGTTTGTCTTTAGATATAGCTTTGGGAGGAAAAGGATGGAAATTAGGAAGACAGGCTTCCTTAGTAGCTTGGTTTGGTGCTGGAAAAACAACTCTATGTTTAGAAACTATTAAACAAGCTCAAGATGCTAATCTTGAATATGCTTATATTGATTGTGAACATTCTTTAGATAAAATATATATACAAAATCTAGGAATTAATTGGGAAATCTTTGAAAAAAGATTATTTCAACCTAATAATGGAGAAGAAGCCTTTGAAATAGGAAAAACTCTAATAGAAAATGGATGTAAAGTATTAATATATGACTCCACTTCAGGATTACTTCCTAGAAAAATGATGGAAGGAGAAGCTGGTGAGAGTAATTTAGGATTACATGCTAGGTTAATGTCCGCACAAGTTCCTGTTATACATAATAAAGTAGCTACTAATACTTGCTTAGTTATATATGTTTCTCAGATAAGAGAAAAGATAGGAGTGATGTTTGGAACACCAGAAACAACACAAGGAGGTCATGCACAAGCTTTTTTTGATGATTATAGAATAGAAATTAGAAAGACCATAGAAAAAGATAATGGAGATAAAGAAGATGCTACAGGAGTAACTTCAAAATATAAGATAGTAAAGAATAAAGTAGCTGCTCCTTATAAAACAGGAGAATATTCTATTAAGTTTGGGGAAGGTATAGATAAAATAAAAGAAATAGTAGATACAGCTTCTGAATTAGATATTTTATATAAACACGGTAAAACTATAAAAATTAATAAAGATCTTCCTGAAGAAGAAAAGTATGAACTTGATATTTTTTATGACCTTTTAAAAACTAATCCAGAATTTTATACTGCTCTTAAAAATAAAATATTAACTAAATTAGGAATATGCTAGTAAAAATAGAAGATACAACAGTATTAGTTCCTATTAAAGAATGGGAAGAATTACAAGATATTAAAGATAATATACAGAGAAAAATTAGAGAAGAACTTAATAATATAGAGAAAGAGTTTACTAAGAAAAATGAAGAATTAATAGAAAAAATATTATCTAAAGATTTTTCTATGTATATGATGGCTATAAAAGATTATGCAGGTGTAGATAGATATATATTTCAATTAAAACCTACTACAGACAAAGTTCCTGATATAGCTAATAAAGATTTAATAACAATATATAGTAAAGCAAATACTCCTGAAATAACATCACCTTTTGCTGGTTCAAAATTAGGGATTTTATGGAATAAATTAACAAAATAATGAAAGAAATAAGAATATATTTTGGTAGACAAAAAGGGGATGGAGAAATAGTATCAGAAGATGATTTTTGGTATTTTATTAAATTTCATCTATTAAATTATAGATGTTTTGAAAACTTTACAATTATTCCTTCTATAGGAGTGTGGAAACAAGAAAAAGAATTGTCTACAATATTAGAATTTATTATAGAAGGAACTAAACAGGAAGAACTTTTAATAGAAGAAGTTTGTAAAAAATATTGTAAACTATTTCAACAACAAAGTGTTTTAGTAACAACAAAAGAAGTAAAAAGTATATTATATGAAAATGAATAATGTAACTGAATCTTTTTCTGCTAAACAATTTGAAGAAGCTAAACCTAAACTAGATTCAGAAATAAGTTTAAATCCTTTGATTTATGGGACTGCTGGAGAATTTACAGAAAATGAATCTTTTACTAATTTAGTAAATGAGGGTATTCTTCATGAACTGGAAAAATTAGACACTCCTAAAAAGGAAAAAAAAGAACATCATAGAACTATTATAACACAAACTACTGAAGAAGAAGAAAGGTTATCAGCTCCAGGTAAATTAATGGAAATATATAATCTAGAGGAGAGAATAGAAAAGTTAAGGAAGAATTCAAAAGATAGGAAAGAACTAGAAACTAATTTACTACAATTATATAAAGACTATAATAAATTTGTAGGCAGGGTCTGTTTTAACGAAACAATTATAAGTATATGATAGCAGAAAGAATAAATATTTGGAAAAATAGAGACAGTACCGATATAACTTTTACATTACTAGGTGATGAGCAAACAGTAAAAATTAGTGGATATAATCCTAATTATATTAGAATTATAGAAGATAATAATGATCCTCTTTTTAAAAAAGATCATCCTAATAGAGAAATATTACCTAGTATAGTGGAGTTTTTAGGAGGACCTTTTATTTTTATTGGACAAGATGTTAACGATTATATTTTTAATAAAAAAACATCTCATCTTTCTAAAGAATATTTAGAAAGTACCTCTAAAAGATTAATAACTAAAATTAAAGTAACAGATTCAGAAACATTTCTTACATATGAAGAAAAGTCCACTAAAAAGGAACCAAAAACCACTAAAAAAGACTCCTCTAAAGAAGCAGAATAATGAGTCTGCAAAAGAAAAGCATAAAAAAAGACAAATACAAAAAGAAGAGGATATTTTATTTTATTCTGAAGTATGGGAAGATAGGAAACATAAATCTGATTTAACAGGTAAATGGTTAGGAGAAGAAATAATGACTATTTATTTTCATCATCTATTACCTAAAGAACCTTTTCCAGAGTTTAGACACAAAAAATGGAATATATTACTTTGTGAAGCAGAATACCATAATCAAATAGAAACTAACCCAAACTTATTACCAGAAGAAGTATTTGATCGTTTATTAATTTATCTAAATAAAGCAAAAGAAAAAGCCAATATAGAATAACTATATTGGCTTTATTATTTTGTAATATTTTATTAATTCTTAGCTACTTCTTTTTCTTCTGGTGAAACTGGTCCAGGTCCTACAGGCATTTCCTGTTCTTTTTCTACTACTTCCTTTACCCTACTTTTTTCCTTCTCCAGTTCAGCATCAAGCTGAGCCTTAGTATAAGGTTTAATCTGCCCAATCTTAGTATACCCATCAACCTTGCCATTTATCATTTCATTCAGGGCTACAATAGCATAAGTTTTTCTAGCTTTCATAAGATCTTCAGCAAATTCTTGGGTATTAGTAATTTCCTTCATCGTATTTACCAACTTACCAAATTCTTCACCAGTAAAAAGAAAATTATCTTCAGGATTCCACTTCAAAAAAGTATCTTCTTTAGCTACAGTTTCTGCATTCTTCTTATTATTAACCATATCAATTACATTTTTAAGTTTATTCTTTGCTTCTTTCATTTTATTATTTATTTTTTATATTAGTCCAGTTACTTAAAAAAGAGATTATACTATCATAGGCTACCATTTCCATTTCCTGATCTAAAACTCTTAAAAAAGTAGTAGGAGTGCCATTAAGAAGACCCTTAAAAAGATCAATATTATACTCTTG
>Ga0214164_1000774_pt1 | contig 19977 bp, 24 predicted proteins | sample TroBogepilimnion_13_FD_153003 | JGI IMG/M metagenome (GOLD analysis project Ga0214164, IMG submission 153003) | Freshwater microbial communities from Trout Bog Lake, WI - Practice 03JUN2009 epilimnion v4 | ecosystem: Environmental > Aquatic > Freshwater > Lake > Epilimnion/Euphotic zone ...
TAATTTGGCTCATTTGTTATCCTAAATTAAACACATTAAAAAAATAAAGCCGCAAACATGACATTTGCAGCTTTACAGAATTCTTGGCGGAAGAGGTGAGATTCGAACTCACGGTGGGCGTGAACCCACGACAGTTTTCAAGACTGTAGCATTAAACCGCTCTGCCACTCTTCCGTCTTTATCAGTTGCTAAGATGCAACCGAGGCGCGCATTATAACACCAGTTTTCAATCGTCCGCTATATCTGAATCAGGAAAAAGTACATCTGTGTAACCAAAATTCGTCAAATCTTGAATTCTCATAGGGTATAAAATGCCGTCCAAATGGTCACATTCATGCTGAACAACCCGCGCATGAAAGCCACTAACTAATCTATCAATCGACCGGCCATATTGATCAAAGCCGGTGTAATGCAACCTTGTATAACGCGGGACCATTCCGCGCATACCAGGCACAGACAAACACCCTTCCCAGCTATCCTCCATGTTATTTCCCACAGGGTTTAATACAGGATTGATGAGAACTGTGTAAGGCACTTTCTCAGCATCTGGGTAACGCGGATTATTGCCGACGCCAAAAATCACAACACGCATACTCACTCCAATTTGCGGAGCCGCAATACCCGCGCCGTTCATCTGCGCCATGGTGTCGTGCATATCTTCAATCAAAGCGTGCAACTCAGGGGTGTCAAACTGTGTAACTGGCTCAGCCTTTGCAAACAGCAAAGGATCGCCCATCCGCAAGACAGGCCTAATTGCCATACAGGGTCACCACTTGCTGGATAATGGCACGCACGCGCCCCATCGTGGCATGAAGAATATCGCCCATCTCTTTGTATTTAATTTCATGCAAACTATCACCGCGCCCTGCCGCATGGTTCGCTACTGGACAAATTGCGGCATAACGCATTTCGAGCTCACGCGCTAAAGCCGCTTCAGGCATCCCAGTCATGCCCACCATCGTTGCACCATCACGGTCAAAACGATTAATTTCAGCAGCCGTTTCCAATCTCGGACCTTGTGCAGCAGCATAAACACCGCCATCAATTAAATTTTCACCAACCAAGCTAGCCGCCTTTAAGCACAGAGCACGCAAAGCAGCGTCGTATGGTTCAGTGAAATCAATATGCTTTACTTGCTTAAACCCATTTTCACTCAAACCATCAAAATAAGTATTCTTGCGACTATGCGTGTAATCAATTAACTGGTTAGGTAGTGCAATGGCACCAGGGCCAAGCTTGGGCGCAATGCCGCCTACAGTTGCAATTGCAACAATGTCTTCAACGCCTTGTGCATGCAAAGACCAGAGATTGGCACGATAATTAATCATATGTGGCGCAATCGTGTGAGCGTTACCGTGCCTAGGTAAAAACACCACAGGCTTTCCTGCAATTTCACCAAAAGTTAAAGGGCCAGATGGCTCGCCATAAGGCGTGCGAACAATCTGACGACGGCCAACTTGCAAGTCAGCCAACACTGCCAAACCTGTGCCCCCGATAATTCCTAACATATGCAACCCAGCTCAATAAATGATTAGCTTTAATTGTAGCGCAAACACTCAAACCACTTATCATTTTATAGCCTATCTTTTTGTGGCATACTTCAAGCCAATCATGAACACACAAGCCTCTATCCAATCCAGCCTCAAGCTCGCAAGCACACATTACGAAAACTTTCCTGTCGCTTCAATTCTACTGCCAAAAAAACTGCGCGAGCCGGTTGCACTCATATACGCATTTGCGCGCCAAGCAGATGATTTTGCGGATGAAGGCGATTTATTGCCAGAACAAAGAATTGCCTTACTGGATGGCTTTAAACAAGAGCTTTATCGCATTCAGCGGAATCTAAAGCCAAACACTGAGCTATTTATCGCTTTGCAGATTGCCATTGAGAAACATCGGCTACCGACACAGCCGTTTTTCGATTTGCTTGATGCTTTTAGCCAAGATGTCTCTAAAACGCGCTATCAAGACTTTGGTGAAGTCATGAATTATTGTAGACGCTCTGCAAACCCTGTGGGCCGGTTGATGCTGAGTTTATATCAAGCTGATACCCCTCAGAATATCGGGATGGCAGATGCCATTTGTAGTGCATTACAACTGATAAACTTTTTACAAGATATAGCCATCGACATCCAAAAAAATCGCGTTTATTTACCGCAAGCTGATCTTGAAAAATACAAAGTCACCGAAGCGCAAATCATTCGAGGTGATGCAGGTGGCACTTGGGGCTTGATGATGGAGTTTCAGATTAATCGCGCTCGTAAGCTTTTACAATCTGGCGCGCCACTTGGTTTGGCTTTACCTGGCCGCATAGGTTTTGAAATCCGCATGATAATTGCGGGCGGCGAACGCATCTTAAAAAAACTCCACCAAGCACATGGGAATGTGTTTGAATATAGACCACAATTAGGTAAGAAAGATTGGCTGTATATCGCCTATCGCGCTTTGAGCAAGCAATAAAAGACTGACTTGAGATAGCCAAATGACACCACAAGCATACTGCCAAGACAAAGCCGCCAAAAGCGGCTCTAGTTTTTATTACAGCTTCTTGTTTTTACCAAAAGCTAAACGAGAAGCGATTACTGCGCTTTACGCATTCTGCCGTGAAGTAGACGACGTAGTAGATGAATGCAAAGAAGTTTCAGTAGCACGCATTAAGCTTGCTTGGTGGCGCAATGAGATTCATGGTCTTTATGAAGGCAAACCACAACACCCTGTCACTAAAGCATTGGCTGAATTCATCAACACCTACCACCTGGATCGAGAACATTTCATCGAAATTATTGATGGCATAGAAATGGATCTAGACCAAAACCGTTACGCCGACTTTAAACAACTTCAACTTTATTGCTACCGTGTGGCTAGCGTAGTGGGTTTGTTATCTGCACAAATTTTTGGCTTCAAGAATCGCAAAACACTTAAATACGCGCACGATTTAGGCATGGCATTTCAACTCACCAACATCATTCGGGATGTTGGTGAAGATGCGCGCCGCAAGCGCATTTACTTGCCTCAAGACGAACTCAAAAAATTTGGTGTTAAAGAATCCGATATCTTGCATGGACATTTATCCGAAAACCTACAAAAGCTTCTAGATTTCCAAATAGAGCGTGCTGAAAGCTTTTACGACCGGGCTTTAAAAGCACTTCCACCGGAAGATAAAAAGCAACAACGCACGGGGCTAATCATGGCAGCCATTTACCGCACCCTGCTTCGCGAGATCAAGTCTAGCGGCTCACAACAAGTGATTAATTCACGCGTCTCACTCACCCCGCTTAGAAAGCTCTACTTAGCTTGGTCAACATGGATGTTTCATTAAAAAAGGTTGCAGTTATTGGCGGCGGCATAGCTGGGTTGAGCGCTGCTAATAAGATTGCTGAAGCAGGAATTGATGTCACTTTGTTTGAAGCAGCCCCCCAATTAGGCGGGCGCGCGCGCGCAGTGGTTTGGAAAGATCAGCTCCTTGATAACGGCCAGCACATTCTTTTAGGTGCATATCAGCAATCACTTAACTTGATAGCGTCCGTTGGTATTAATGAAAGCCAAGCTTTATTGAGATTGCCGCTTGCACTCAACATGCACCCATCATTTAGCTTGAAAGCTAAAAATCTACCCGCTCCGCTCCATTTGTTATTTGGCTTATTATCTGCAAAAGGCTTAGCTTGGCATGAACGCTTTGCGGCCATTCGTTTCTTTCTATGGCTAAAAGCTAAACACTTCAAGCTCCGCCACGATGAACCTCTACTAGATTTACTCAACCGAAAAAAACAGCCTCCACGTTTGATTAAATGCCTTTGGGAGCCGCTTTGCTTAGCAGCGCTTAATACGCCAATCACCACAGCTAGCGCACAAGTCTACTTAAATGTTCTTCGAGATAGTTTTAACCAAAGTAAAAAAGACAGCGACCTTCTTTTGCCTAAAGTGGATTTATCAGCACTGCTTTCTGAGCCAGTTGCTGAAAACATTAAAAAAAATGGAGGAAAAATAGTACTTCGCTCTGCTGTAACCGACATTAAACAAAACACCAATGGATTCGAATTGAACATTGTTGGCAATAAAGTAATTGAGTTTAGCCATGTTGTCATTGCTACTTCGCCACATCATGTGCACTCCATCACCTCACAACTTGACATCGCTTCAGAAACTACCTTTGATTATCAGCCGATTTACACCGTTTATATCCAATACCCAAGCCACACTAAACTGCAAAACCCAATGACAGGATTTATACAAGGCATTGCGCAATGGGCGTTTGACCGAGGTAAGCTTTGCGGGCAAGATGGTTTAATCGCTGTAATTATCAGCGCAGAAGGCACTCATCAAACACTTTCACAAAAGGAATTAGCGAATGCGGTGATTGATGAAGTTAAAGCGGCTTTTCCCTATTTGCCAAGACCTGAATGGCATAAAATTATCGCAGAAAAACGCGCTACCTTTGCTTGTACGGCGGGCTTAAAACGCCCTAACCAACAAACAAAAATTAGAAGTCTCTATCTTGCTGGCGATTATACGGAAGGCGATTACCCCGCCACCATTGAGGGCGCTATTAGAAGCGGGCTATCAGCCGCCCAATTAGTCGTGCAATCGTGAGACAATCTCACCCAATTTTTATATCAGCCATTAAATAAGCATCATGAAAAACTACCAAGCGCCTAGCCAACATCTTAAAGATCGCGTGATTATTGTGACGGGCGCAGGTCAAGGCATTGGACAAACCGCTGCTATTGCCTTTGCCAAGCAAGGGGCCACCGTTATTTTAGTTGGGCGCACTCAAGCAAGGCTAGAAGCTACTTACGATGCTATTCATGCAGAAGGCTTACCTGAAGCACTGATTTTCCCTATGGACTTAAACAAAGCCACGGAAGATGACTTTAAAGCAATGGCAGAAGGCATCTACCAACAGCTAGGTCGATTAGATGGTATTTTGCATAACGCGACGGAGTTTAACAATTTAAGTCCGCTGGAAATCCAAACAATCAATCAGTTTGAAGAAATGTTCCGTGTGAATGTGATTGCACCCTTTGCACTAACCAAAGCATGCTTGCCATTGTTAGAACGTGCAGCCCATGCTTCGGTGATTTTCACATCCAACAGTTCAGCACAATCACCAAAGGCATATTGGGGTAGCCACGGCATCAGCAAAGCCGCGACAGATTTTATGATGCAAATGTGGACGCAAGAGTTAGAAAATCGCCCTAATATTCGCTTTAATAGTATTGTGCCAGGCGCATTACAGAGTCCTCAACGCAAAAAAACACACCCTGGTGAGGTGCATGCAGATCTTCCAAGCATAGAAAGCGCGATGCCGCTTTATCTGTATTTAATGGGGAATGATAGTATTGGCGTAAGCGGAAAAGTAATTCCTTGTGAAGCAAACACCATGTTTTCACTAAACAGCAATAAATAATAAGTAATATCTTTTTTACTCCAAAACTCATCAATAATTTATGCACTCCACCTCAAAGCATACTCTACTGCTCTTACTGACCTTGTTAATGAGTAGCGTTAATGCTTGTGCTGAAGAGCCCGAATTTGAAAATAGCACATTCAAATTTCAAAGCACCTATATCTGGCAACGAAAAGCATCTTTCAATAGCCCTTACCCTGATGGTCAAAACAGCCTAGGTTCTGGCTTAGCAAGAAGCTACACGATGACAACAACGGGTTATTGGGGCTTTCGCCCTTGAAATGGTGGTGAGCTTTATTTCAACCCAGAAATCACTCAAGGCGTGCCCTTTTCTGAACTAGCTGGTACTGGCGCATTTACCAACGGTGAACTGACAAGAACAGCAGGCACAAAACCTAAGCTTTATCGCCAAAGGCTATTTTTACGTCAAACTTGGGGGTTAGGTGGTGACGATCAGGCTATTGAATCAGATCTAAATCAAATGGCAGGTGTCGTTGATAAAAATCGTGTGGTTCTAACCCTTGGGAACTTCTCAACACTCGATGTGTTTGATGACAATGCTTACGCCAAAGACCCACGGGTTCAGTTCATGAATGCCGGCTTTATGGCGCCGCTTGCTTATGACTATGCAGCTGACGCGCGCGGCTTTGGTTATGGCTTTGCACTTGAATGGTATCAAGACGATTGGGCTTATCGCATTGGCCGCATGACAGGCCCACAAACGCCCAATATGCTGCCAACAGACTATCGTATTTTTAAACATTATGGTGATCAGCTTGAAATTGAACACAGTCACAGCCTATTAAATCAACCAGGTAAAATTCGACTACTCGCTTGGAGAGACAAAGCCCAACTTGCCAGCTTTACTGATGCGCTTAATTACATCAACACCAACCATCCAGCCGACATGCAAGCGATTTTCGCAGTCAGAACTGGGGAGAAGTTCAAATACGGCCTAGGCATTAATATTGAGCAATCTATTTCAGAGGATTTAGGCTTTTTCTTACGCGCCATGAAAGCCGACGGCAAAACCGAAACACTGGCTTTTACCGAAACTGATGCTTCGCTAGGTACAGGGCTTTCATGGAAAGGAAATGCTTGGGAGCGGCCTAAAGACACCTTAGGCTTAGGCTATATTTACAACACCATTTCAAAAGAACGTAGAGATTATTTACAAGCGGGCGGCATCTCGTTTTTTCTTGGCGATCAGCAGATTAATTTTAAATACCGACCTGAGCAGGTTTTTGAAACTTACTACCGTATGAATGTTTGGAAAGATTTTTACGCCACACTAGATTATCAACATATGATGAACCCTGGATATAATGCTGACAGAGGCCCTCTTGATTTTGTCGCCTTAAGATTACATGTAGAGTTTTAAAGCTCACGTACCTTATTTAAGGCCTGCTCTAAACGATCCACACCAAACACTTGCATGCCTTTAATCGGCTGTTTTGGCGCATTAGCTTTCGGCACAATCGCATGGGTAAAGCCTAACTTAGCAGCTTCTTTTAGTCGCTCTTGACCACGTTGTACAGGGCGTACTTCCCCAGCTAAACCAACTTCACCAAAAACAATCAATTTGTTATTTAATGCCTTGTTTTTTAACGAAGATACAATAGATAAAAGCACTGCCAAATCCACAGCTGGTTCGCTAATTTTCACACCGCCTACCGCATTCACAAACACATCTTGGTCAAAGCATGCCACACCCGCATGCCTATGCAATACCGCCAATAACATTGCCAAACGATTTTGTTCTAGGCCTACACATAAACGCTTAGGATTGGGCGAATGCGCTTCATCCACCAAAGCTTGCACTTCCACCAACAAAGGACGAGTACCCTCCTGTGTCACCGTAATGCAAGAGCCAGCTACTTCTTCGGCATGATGCGATAGAAACAACGCGGACGGATTGCTAACTTCGCGCAAACCTTTTTCGGTCATTGCGAAGACGCCTAGCTCGTTGACTGCACCAAAGCGATTTTTGAAAGCTCGAATCAAACGGAAGGAAGAGTTAGGGTCGCCCTCAAAATAAAGCACTGTGTCGACAATATGCTCAAGCACACGCGGACCAGCAAGCGAACCCTCTTTGGTCACATGTCCAACTAGAATAACACTAATGCCAAGCTGCTTAGCAGCACGGGTCAGCTGTGCTGAACATTCGCGCACTTGGGCTACCGATCCTGGCGCTGATTGCAAAGCTTCTGAGTAAACTGTCTGAATCGAATCGATGACAGCCACATCAGGCTTATGCGTTTGAAGTGTTGCGACGATTTTTTCGAGATTAATTTCAGCGAGCAAATCTAAAGGCGAGGCATCCAATCCTAAGCGTTTAGCCCGCATAGCAATTTGCTGTGCAGACTCTTCACCACTGATATAAAGGGTTTTACTTTTATTGCCCAAATAGCAAAGTGTTTGAAGCAACAAGGTTGATTTACCAATGCCAGGGTCACCGCCAATAAGCACTACACCACCTGGCACTAAACCTCCACCTAATACACGATCAAACTCAGCAATGCCTGTAGCTTTGCGTGGTGTTTCTGCCGCTTCAACCTCTTGCAGCTTTTGAATTGTGCTTGCGGCAGCTAAAGGTGCGAAACGACTTGCGCTTGAAGTTTCAGCAATCGATTCAACTAGCGTATTCCATGCCATACAGCTTGGACATTGCCCTTGCCACTTAGAAGATTGACCACCGCATTCAGTGCAGCTATAAACTGTTTTTGCTTTAGCCATTATGAGCTTGCCTTAAGTGGAACGCGAGGCGCAACCGCACAAAGCAGCTCATAGCTAATCGTGCCAGCAGCTTGAGCGACCACATCTACCGAGACGTGTTTACCCCACATCTCAACAGCGGTCCCAATTTCAGCTTCTGGAATACCAGTGATATCCACAAATAGCATGTCCATGGAAACCCGCCCTAAGGTCTGCGTAAGCTTTCCAGCAACAACGATAGGCGTACCATTGGTTGCGTGTCGCGGATAGCCATCAGCATAACCACATGCAACAACACCTATGCGTGTTTTTTTTGTGGCTGTAAAGCGGTGTCCATAACCCAAACTTTCACCTGCTTCTAGCGTTTGAACAGAAATAATCTCGCTAGTGAATTGCATCACTGGTTTTAGACCACATTTAGCGGCAGAATCCTCAGCAATTGGCGATGTGCCATAAAGCATAATCCCTGCACGCACCCAATCAGCATGCGCTTCAGGGAAGCGTAACAATGCCGCGGAATTAGCCAGTGACTGCGGATATTGATGTGCTTGCGCCGCCTGCTTAAACACTTCCAGTGGCTTCGCAATTCCTAGCGACTCATCTGCGGTCGCGAAATGCCCCATCAAGGTAATATCAGCCACATTTTTACATGTTTGAAGTCTGGCTAAAACAGAATCGAAGTCGTGTGGCTTAAACCCAAGACGGTTCATGCCCGTATTCATTTTAAGATGAACAGAAATAGGACAAGCGAGGCTTGCGTTTTCGAGTATTTCGATTTGCTTATGAGAGTGAACAACAATACTTATTGCATATTCACAAATGGTCGGCAGTTCATCCGCAGAAAAAAACCCCTCAAGCATCAAAATGGTTTGCTTGTAACCTGCAGATCTTAAAGTTAACGCTTCATCCAAACAAAGAATGGCAAAGCCATCAGCCAACTTTAAGCCTTTGGCCGCATAGAGCAAACCATGTCCATAGCCGTTAGCCTTTACCACTGCCATCACTTTAGACTGTGGCGCTTTTGATTTAGCGACGGCTAAGTTATGTTCTAAAGCACTAAGACTAATGGTGGCTTGTATCGGACGCATAGCAGTGGTTAGTAATCGTCACCCATGTGTGCATTACCAGATGAGAAGTTCTCAAAGCGCGTATGTTGACCTAAGAACGTCAAACGAACACGTCCAATTGGACCGTTACGTTGTTTAGCGATAATAATTTCAGCCGTGCCTTTATCTTCAGAGTCTGGGTTATAAACCTCATCACGATAGATAAATAAAATTAAGTCGGCATCTTGCTCAATCGCACCTGACTCACGCAAGTCGGACATCACAGGACGTTTGTCAGGACGTTGTTCCACACTTCGATTTAGCTGTGAAAGGGCTACCACTGGCACATCAAGTTCTTTAGCAAGCGATTTAAGTGAGCGTGAAATTTCAGAAATTTCAGTTGCGCGGTTCTCACTAGCACGACCTGAAGTACCAGCCATCAATTGCAGGTAATCGACCACGATCAAGCCCAAACCGCCAGTTTGTCTATGCAAACGGCGAGCTCGTGCACGCACGTCGAAAGAGCTCAAGCCTGCCCCTTCATCAATAAAGATAGGCGCATCATTCAGCTTACCAAGCGCAGTCGTTAAGCGCGCCCAGTCTTCGTCTTCCAAGTTACCGTTACGCATACGGTGCTGATCCAAGCGCCCTACTGAACCAATCATACGAGTGGCCAACTGAGTTGCACCCATTTCCATGGAGAACACAGCGACTGCTTTCTTGGTATCTAGCGCGACGTTTTCAGCAATATTGAGTGAAAATGCCGTTTTACCCATGGAAGGACGGCCAGCAACAATAATCAAATCTCCCGGTTGGAAGCCTGATGTGCGTTCATCCAAGTCGTCAAAGCCTGTTGGGATGCCAGTAACGCTACCTTGGTTTTCACGTTGATAGAGATAATCAATACGATCAGCCACTTGAGGGAGTAAGGTTTGAATATTCACAAAGCCTTGTGATCCGCGATTACCGCTTTCGGCGATTTGGAAAATCTTGGCTTCCGCCTCATCTAGCAATTGCTGAGCATCTCGTCCTTGGGGGTTATAAGCGCTTTCTGCGATGCCCGAACCTACTTCTACCAACTTCCGCATAATCGAACGTTCACGAACGATTTCAGCATAGCGGCGAATATTGGCAGCCGTTGGTGTGTTTTGGGCCAAGGCGCCTAAATATGCAATACCGCCCACACTAGAAAGCTCAGCGGAGTTTTCCAAAGACTCAGCCACCGTCACGATGTCCGCTGGACGGTTTTGCTCAATCAGTTTTGCAATGTGGGTATAAATTAAACGGTGATCATGGCGATAAAAATCAGCTTGATTAAGAATATCTGCAATTCTATCAAGCGCCTCATTCTCAAGCAGCAAGCCACCAAGCACAGACTGCTCTGCTTCTACCGAATTAGGAGGGAGTTTTAACGATTCTAATGAGTCTTCAGCCATGGCAACATTATAAACTGAAACATGGAAGCTTAAGACGGCTACAAAAACAAAAAACGAACAATAAAAAAGGCTACCGAAGTAGCCTTTTTAGTTTAAGCAGTTAGCTTAATTTGTTGCTTAGGCTTCACCCAAAACTGACACAGTGATATCAACCACTACGTCATGGTGCAATGCAATGCTTACAGGGTGGTCACCAACAGCCTTTAATGGGCCATTTGGTAAACGAACTTCCGATTTCACCACTTCAAAGCCAGCAGCAGTCAATGCTTCAGCAATGTCGCCGTTACCAACTGAACCGAATAAACGACCGTCAACACCTGCTTTTTGTGTTACTTGTAGCAAGTAACCAGCAAGTTTTTCGCCACGTTTAGCAGCTGCAGCCAATAAGTCAGCTTGTTGTTTTTCAAGAATTGCGCGACGCTCAGCAAACTCAGCTTTGTTAGCTTCAGTTGCACGTTTAGCTTTACCTTGTGGAATTAAGAAGTTACGACCGTAACCATCTTTAACTTTAACGATATCGCCAAGGTTGCCCAAGTTCACTACTTTTTCTAATAAGATAATTTGCATGGTTTTCCCCTTAGTGCTTATCAGTGTATGGCAACAAAGCTAGGAAACGTGCGCGTTTCACAGCTGATGTCAACTGACGTTGGTATTTTGCTTTTGTACCAGTAATACGTGCAGGAATAATCTTGCCGTTTTCTGTAATGAAATCTTTTAATAGATCTACGTCTTTGTAATCTACTTCTTTAATGCCCTCTGCTGAAAAACGGCAGTAGCGGCGGCGTTTGAACATATCACGTGCCATGTTAGTAATCCTTTAAATATTTATCAAGATTTTATCTAATGTATTAATGTGCATTACCAGTTGTGTGCTTTTTAGGCTTCGTTTAGCGAGAAAACCAGAGGCTTTTACAAACTCTCCAACTTTAATGCTTTGTGACTTTTCTGCTAAAGGTCCCATGACCATCGCATTTACATCACATTCAACCCTACGCTGCATCCCTGCTTCAACTTGTTCAGAGAGGTGCCGCAAAACAAAACTCAACAACGGTATTCCTGCTGGTGTGTAGCGAAGCGTTTCTATTTGAACAACTTCACCATCAATGACTAATAAATTAGCCCCCAGCGTTGTGCGACTCACTTAAGCAGCGGCTGCCTCAGCAGCTGGTGCAGCTTCATCTTTACCCAATACTGATTTAGATTTCTCTTCTTTCATCATTGGTGATGGAGCAACAACAGCACTATCAGTCGCCATTGTTAGGTGGCGCAACACAGCATCATTAAATTTGAATGCATGTTCAAGTTCGTCTAAAACGAATTGATTACATTCAATGTTCATGAGCACGTAATGCGCTTTGTGGATTTTTTGGATTGGGTAAGCCATTTGACGACGACCCCAGTCTTCAAGACGGTGCATAGCGCCGCCATTTGAAGTCACGAGTGCGCGATAACGTTCGATCATCGCAGGCACTTGCTCGCTTTGGTCCGGATGGACGATAAATACTACTTCATAATGCCGCATGTAAACTCCTTTTGGATTAAAAGGCTCCTGCACAGCGAAACAGTGAGCCAAGGTGGAAAGGTCGCGATTATATAGAAAACCTGCAGTGAATGCTAGTTTCTTTTAAAAATCAATGCGCGCGACTTGTTAATCATCATATTTAATATACTTAAATCTCACGTCGTCGTTAGGTGTGCCTTCTAGAGCGCTGACCTTGCATTGAACCAAAGCCTCTTGGGCTGGCTTCCAACTAACTACCGATTCAATCTTGGCCGCTAATTCAAAATCCTTGTCCGTTATTCCTTTAGCGCTATGCGTACACAACTTAACCACAACAAAGGCATAAGAAACCGTTAGATCAGGATGATGCCAAGCAGCCTCAGCTAAGTGCCCAATGGTATTGACCACCATCAAGGTCGCTTTCCATCCACTGGTTTTATATTTTCGGCGTATCCAGCCGCGTTCATAAAACCAATGAGGCAAATCAGTAGCGAGTTTAGTCTGAATCTCTGCATCAGAATAAACGCGCTCACCAGTATTTTCTTTGTCTAACAAGTCGCTCATGATTGACTCTCTGCAACAATTTCAACACCAATCATCGGTCTAGAGTGATGAGTAATTTCTTGGTGGATATTAATAAACTCATTCTTGTTCACCAACCATGTTTTAAATGACTTTCCAGTGGAGTACGCACTAAAATATGAATCTAAAACGCCATCTATCATCAAGTCTTTAACCTCAATTTTTGCGGTATGCCTATGCGATATCGATTTAACGACTAATAAATGCTGGGCGTTTAGTTTTGTAGCCAACCAAGCAGCCAAGCTATCCGAGCTTAAATCCCAAGACATAGGCAACTCGTTATCCGCCAAGACCATCGAAGATGGCTTCCAAACAATAGCACGATGCTGCAAACCACGTTCTGCAATCTCCAGTTCGCTGGATGCCATTATTAAATCTTCATTTAGACAAGTCATCAATGTCGCATATTGATCCATCGCCACCACTGCCATTTTGTGGGCTGTCGCGTCATCGATACCTGTTTTAGCTTGCGCATCTCGCACAGCATCTGCAAACACACCACCACCAGGCACAATGACAACTTTGCCATCTCCGAATTGGGCAAATGCATCCAGCCAACCTTTTAAGGCTGGCGTTCCCATTAGACTACCCCCTAGCTTCACAACCCACATTAGGGTTTACTTGCCTTTAATGTGGCACCACCACCAAAGCACGCTATCAAAGACAACATAGAAGAGGCTTTGTCTAGTGTTTCGCGATACTCTTTCGCTAGCTCAGAGTCAGCCACGACGCCACCGCCTGCATAGAAGCGAATTTCATGATGCGAATAAACGGCTGTCCGAATAGCGATATTGGTGTCCATATTGCCATCAAAGCCGACATAGCCAATTGCCCCGCAATAAAGCCCACGGCAATTTGGCTCCAACTCTTCGATAATTTCCATGGCGCGCAACTTTGGCGCACCAGTAATCGAACCGCCAGGAAAACAGGCGCGCAGTAAATCAATCGCTGTTTTATCTCCCGCCAACTTGCCAGTCACAGTACTCACCAAGTGGTGCACGTTCGCAAAGCTTTCCAAAGCAAACAGCTTATCCGCCCGCACACTGCCTGTCTCACAGACTTTGCTGATGTCGTTACGCAGTAAATCTACAATCATTAAGTTTTCAGCACGGTCTTTAGGGCTGTTTTGCAAATCATTTGCGTTGCTAGCATCCTTATCTGGATTATCTGAACGAGGCCTTGTGCCTTTGATTGGGCGCGTCTCGACATGTCTGCCACGCAATTGCAAAAACCGTTCTGGCGAGGCTGATAGCACTTGAAATGACGACTTACCATCGTGCAAATTCAGATAATTCATAAAAGGCGCAGGACTGATATCACGCAAAGCGAGATATGCAGACCAAGCATCGCCTGAAGCTTTCGCAGAAAAACGCTGCGCCAAGTTCACTTGGTAACAATCGCCCTCGTGGATGTATTGCTTAATGCGATTAAATGCGGCGTTATATTGAGCTTGGCTCATATTAGACTGCAATGCAGAGTTTATTTTAAAATCAGCTTGGGGCGTCCGCTTCAAAGGCTCATCCAATAAAGCGCAAAGGCTAGGCCAATCATGCGCGGTTTTTGAATGCTTGCAGTGAGATACCAAATAAGCGCGTTGCGATTGATGATCAACCACCACCGCCCAATCATAAATACCCACCATCATTTGTGGCATATTTTCAGCATCTAGTGCTACTGATGGTAAATGCTCAACTCGGCGAGCTAAGTCGTAAGAAAAATAGCCAATAGCGCCGCCCTCAAAAGGCAACTCTGTCTTTGTAGTTTGGTATGACGCAAGCGTCTTTTTTAAGAGTTCAAATGGGTCGCTTGAGCTTGAACTTTCACCATCGGCATCCGCAATCATCGTCTGCTGACCATTGGTCACTAAGCGCATAAAAGGCTTTGCCGCCATGATGTCGTAACGGCCAAACTGACTCGTCGGCTGCCCACTATCCAAAAACACCGCCCAAGGCCAATCTGCAATTTTTGCAAAAAGTTCAGCACTGTTAGTTTGATATGGAATTTCGTGTTTTAACATTCAACACCTAGAGACAAACTTGCAACGGCCACTGCTGGTAAACAAACGCTTGCCCAACGTGTCGCTGATTTCGACGTATTCAGTAAACTCTCTACATCCAGATAAGATCTATTCATTTTATTTGCCAACGCTTGCACCAAGAAACGCCCTGCTCCAGCACCCAGCAAAGGCATATCTTGATTTGTATCAACCAGACAAGTTAAGGCTTCTTGCAAGCGCATAAGTTGTGCTTTTCTAAACTCAAATGCCAATGTTTTCCATGCACTAATCTCTTCATCTTCAACATCACGCCCTATCATTCTCGCTAGGCGTCTCGCACTTTCGAGCTCGGTTTTGCCTGCACCATCGGCAGTCTCTACCATATCATCTTCATCTATTAACTCACCTGTTAATCGATATATATCGGCTGTTGTTGCAAAAAGCTCTGCAGCGACATTCACCAAATTACCATTGAAGCTCACCTTTTGACACAACGCCATTAATGGCGTTCGCACCACTCCAGCATAAATCAATTCATCAAAGCGCATACGCTCCGCATCATTAAAACCCTGCGAGGCCACCAAACCATCCTTAATTAAAATTAAATCTGAAGTTGTGCTTCCTACATCAAGCAAAACAGCTTTTTTTATGGACTTGGCAATCAAACTAGCGCTCGCATGCCAATTCGCTGAAGCAATATAATCTGCCCACATAGGCACTTGCGAGCCATCCACAAGCCCTTGCCTAGCAGAATAGAACCGAACATCGCCTTTTAAGTGCTCAGCCATGAATTGAGCGATTTGCAAAACACCCGTGCGTCGATTAGGGAAAATATCCACCAATTCGCCAGTCATCGTTACAGCGTGTCGTTGTGGGATACTTTCTAACTGTTCAAGCACTTCTGCCAAAGCGCGCTTAAGCTCCGCTATGCCTCGCCATAGAGGACAAGCTACCTGATGCACATCGAGCACCTCCCCTGTTGCCGAGACAAGTGCAGCCTTTAAGTGCGCCCCGCCAACATCCCAGCCAATCGTGGCTTCTGATTTAATCTGCGAGGGCTGCGGCATTAAGGGAAATTTCAACCTTGTGGTGTGTAATGACAGGCATTGTGAACGGCTTATTATAGAACAAGTCGAGTAGCATCTGTGCTGGATTGCAGCCACAAGCTTGATGCAATCCAATATAGGATGTTGTCAGACGAGGATTTATCTCCAACACAAAATATTCGCCCTGATACACAATTAAATCCACGCCAACATAGCCTCCTAAACCAGGCATGGCTTGAGCGATTTTTTGAGCAAGCTTATTGAAAGCTTCACGATGCTCATGCATGCCATTCATCAAGCCGCCGTTATATCTCAACCGTTGGCCTTCAATCTTAATATGTTGAGAATTACAACTCAAGAGATAGGCGCTGCCGTTTTTGCAAAGCATAGAGAAGCTAGCCGCATCCCCTTTTTGATAAGGCTGAACAATGTGCGTATATTCTCGGCCTCTTAACCAAACGCGCAAAGACTGCGCATCTTCAACAACAGCCATATCGTCACAACCAGCACCATCTCTAGGTTTAGCAACGTAAGTACCCTCCATATTTATAGGCAAGGCGTTAGCAAGATATGTTTCTAATGTTGGCGTGTGATGTGAGATGAAGGATTGGTAAGTGAGCCATTTATCACCGGCTAACTTAATAGCAGAAGCCGTACTCCCTAAAACAAACTTGTTCAAGCGTTCAGCAAGCTGCGTAAGCTTTTCGAGCACGCCACCTGTTTCGGGTGCAATGAGCAAAACTGCATCAGAAACCCTAATACACTGCTCCCAAATAGCCCAAACATCTTGTGTTATATCGACCATGAGCACTTGCTGCGCACCAATTGGCGGAGCTAGCCTTTGGTCACAGGTCGTTAATATTTCAATATCGGGAATTTGAGCGAAATCACGCAAAGCCGCATCCCGCATCATCACACCCTCAACCAATAAGGACGGGGGCAAAGGCTCACGGTATAATCCACCACCCGTGATAAATTCGCAGATAAAAATTTTCAAATGATCATTATTCCTGTGCTTGATTTAATGAATGGCGAAGTAGTCCATGCCAAGCATGGAAATCGGCACGAATACTTACCCATCAAATCCATACTAACTGACACTAGCGAGCCGCTGGCAGTCGTTCAAGCTTTACTTGCATTATACGCATTCAAACAGCTCTATATTGCCGATATCAATGCGATACAAAAGACTGGCGATCACAAAAACGCAATACTCAAAATAACGAATAGCTTTCCAAACCTCGAGATCTGGCTAGACGTAGGATTTGATAAAGAAGCATCAATAACCAACTATCAATCTCGCAACATTAAGCCCGTGCTGGGCTCTGAGTGCTTGACTAGCATAGTCCAATATCAAGCATTATCAACGGCATCCAAACGCAGAGCCATACTCTCTTTAGATTACAAAGACGATCACTTACAAGGCACTCAAGACCTTTTAAGCAATACAAGCTTATGGCCTAATGATGTAATTGTAATGACGCTTAACAAAGTTGGCAGCAATGCAGGGCCTGACTTAGCAAAACTCGCATCCATCAAAATGCGAACTAAGCATTCGAAAATTTATGCGGCTGGCGGTGTTCGCAATATTGCAGATTTAGAAGCACTAAAAGCCAGCAACATCAGCGGTGCACTAGTAGCAAGCGCACTGCATAATGGCACCCTCAGCCAACAACAAATCAAGCTAATGCTAGACTAAACGACCAAGCGTAAAAAAGCCCGCAACAAAGCGGGCCTTTGATTTTGCAGCATTTAAGCCTTAAAAAGGCTTAAATAATTCACGCTTACTCTAAGTTAGCGTGAATTGCGCGCATGCCTTCTTCAGTTAAACCTTTAGCATGAATCAACTCAGAAATTGCAGCTTCCAAGAAAATCAACGTTGAAAGTTCGAACTGTGAACCCATCGGCATGCCCTTGGTGAGTGGGAAGCTATCATCTTGACCAATTTGAATCACTAAATCAGCCACATCAGCCATTGGTGAAGATTTCTTCATAGAAATCACAACCAATTTAGCGCCAACTGATTTTGCTTTTTTAACAAATGGAAGCAATGTTTCTGTACCACCAGAGCCTGAAACCAATACCAACAAGTCGCCAGATTTAATTGCTGGCGTTACCACTTCACCAATCATATTCACGTTGTAACCAGCGTGTACTAAACGCATAGCGAAGAAACGTGACACCAATAGTGAACGACCAGCACCACCGATGAATGTGCGACCTGCTTTTTCAACCAAATCTAAAAGTTGTGCTGATTTGTTATCAGTCACAGCCAAAATGCCTGTTAGTTTATCTAAGATAAGTTTTTGATGATCCATGATATTTCCTTAATTAATTGTCTTGCCTGCAAATTCATATATTTCCAAAAAAAATCCCGACGCATTACTGTGTCGGGATTTTTATACTCTATAAACTCTTAGCCAATTAAATCAGCTCAGAATTTATCGCTAATTAAGCGTGAGCGATAGCAGTGATTTCTGCAGCAGCTGCAGCAGGATCAGCAGCACCGTAGATAGCAGCGCCAGCAACGATGATTGTTGCGCCAGCATCACGTACTTGTGCAGTTGTAGCAGCTTTGACGCCACCAGCAACTGAGATTTCAACACCTAGGTTCAAAGCAGCGATAGCAGCTAAGTCAGCAAATGGTGTTTGGCCAGCAGCTTGTTGGTCAAGACCAGTGTGAATACCGATGATGTGCGCACCTAATTTAGCAACTTCTTTAGTTTTAGCAACTTTATCAGCAACGTTGATCAAGTCGATTTGTGCTTTTTTGCCGTATTTATTAGCAACGTCGATTACACCTTTAACTGTACCGATGTCTGAAACACCCAATACAGTAACGATGTCAGCGCCAGCTTTGAAGAATGGCTCTGCTTCGTAGAAACCAGCATCAGCTGTTTTCAAGTCAACTAAGATTTTGTTGTTTGGGAATTTAGCACGTAGAGTTTCAAGCAATTTAATACCGTTGTGCTTGATGCATGGTGTACCAATTTCAAGAATGTCAACGTGTGGTGCAGTAGCTGTAGCTAGTGCAACAGTTGCGTCGAAATCTAATGAATCTAAAGCCATTTGTGTTTGTGCCATGTTACTTTTCTCCAATTAATTACAGGTTTTACTACTTAACATTTAGTGCTTTTCAGCACCAACTTAAAAATCGAACGATATCTTATAGCGCAACCAATCAATGTGTCAACGCTATAAATTGCAACGCTAGCCGTTATATCAACGCCTAGCGTTTATCAATAACTAAAATTTAGTTAAAGAACTTATAGTTTTTCAGCAAGCGCTGCTTCAAGTTTGTTTTGGTCCACAACGAAGCCACGGATACCTTCAGCTAGCTTTTCAGTTGCCATTGGATCTTCGTTCAACGCGAAACGGAACTCTTCTTCAGTCAAGCGAGCTGGTGCAGCTTTAGTAGCGCCACCATCTTTCAATACTTGGGTCAATGTACCTTCTGTTGCCGCCAAATCTTGTAATAAGTTTGGTGAAACAGTTAAACGGTCACAACCAGCCAAAGCGATTAACTCACCTGTGTTACGGAAAGAAGCACCCATCACCACAGTTTTGTAACCGTGATCTTTGTAGTACTGATAAATAGCACGCACTGAAACCACACCTGGGTCAGTTTCTTGTGTGTATTCTGTACCTGGGTTCTTTGCTTTGTACCAGTCTAAAATACGGCCAACGAATGGTGAAATCAAGAATACACCAGCCTCTGCACAAGCACGCGCTTGACCGAAACCGAATAACAATGTGAGGTTACATTGGATGCCTTCTTTTTCAAGAATCTCACCAGCTTTAATGCCTTCCCATGTTGACGCCAACTTAATCAACACGCGATCTTTGCTTACACCAGAATCTTGATACAACTTGATCAATTTACGGCCTTTAGCCACCATTTTTTCAACATTAAATGACAAACGTGCGTCCACTTCAGTTGAGATGCGGCCAGGAACAACCTTAGTAATTTCTGTACCAATCAACACAGCTAATTTGTCAGCTGCATTGTCAATTTGTTCTGCTTTAGAGCCGCCTTGTGCTTTTGCATAAGCAATCGCTTCATCAATCAATGATGCGTACTGTGGCAATTGGCTAGCTTTTAATACTAAAGATGGGTTTGTTGTCGCATCGATAGGTTTTACACTTTTAATCGCTTCAACGTCACCAGTGTCAGCCACGATAGTGGTCATAGACTTCAATTGTTCTAATAAATTAGCCATAGCGCTCTCCGAATAATCACTTAATAAA
>Ga0214164_1000775_pt1 | contig 19975 bp, 25 predicted proteins | sample TroBogepilimnion_13_FD_153003 | JGI IMG/M metagenome (GOLD analysis project Ga0214164, IMG submission 153003) | Freshwater microbial communities from Trout Bog Lake, WI - Practice 03JUN2009 epilimnion v4 | ecosystem: Environmental > Aquatic > Freshwater > Lake > Epilimnion/Euphotic zone ...
GTGGTATCCACCGCTACAGTCTGCACCATCAACGCAAAAGAATCTGTCTGAATGGTATAAGGATCGCCGCTGTTGGGTATTACAGGAAATGTAAATGCAGGAATTTTAAATATCCCGGAGTCAAAGCCTGTTATAACAATCCGCTGATTGTAGGTAACTAAATTACCCTGCTTTATAGTATCAATCTTACCCCGCTCCACTACTTCCAGGTTATTGAAGGAGTCGGGTATCACTGCCCATTGCACTCTTCCTGTTGCCGGGTTGTTCTGTATATGTATAAAAAACCGGGCCTGGTCGCCAATTACTATCTGCCGGGCATCTAGCTGTGCATTGGCACGTGCATCGCCCTGTGCAAAAGAGTTATAAGTAGAAAGAGAGAGCATTACACTCACATACCAAAATACTAAAAGGGCTTTCCTTTTAGTATCAGACCTCCTTATTGTTGAAAAAATTAATTCCATTAATGAATTTTTTTTCTGTTTTATTTTTTCATTTGCACATTTTCACATTCTGAATTTGCACATTGAAAATTACCTGCCCTTAAAATACCCCTGCAATATTTTCACATAGTCATCATCAGTCTTTATGTGCAATAATGATGCCCCGCTCTTTCTGAAGGATTGAATACAATACTTGTTCTTTTCTTCAAAATAAGCAGCATACCTGTTCCGGATGGTTTTGTCGTCGGTATCCAGCCAGAACATTTTTCCGCTCTCCGAATCGGCTACTTGCACAAGTCCGGCAGAAGGCATTTCTTTATCGTATTTGTCAAAAATATGTATACCTACCAGGTCGTGTTTCCGGGCAGCAAGCTGCAATGCATTTTCAAATGGCTTGCTAACAAAGTCGCTGAGCAGGAAAGTGATTGATTTTTTCTTCAGTACATTATTCAGGAATTCAAGAGCAACACCCACATCCGTATTGCCCGAATATTTAGGTTCCAGGGCAATCAATTCGCGTATTATCCGCAGAATATGGCTTTTCCCCTTCTTGGGTGGCACATATTTCTCCACTTTATCGCTGAAGAAAATAACCCCTACTTTATCATTGTTTGTAGTAGCAGAGAAAGAGAGCACTGCGCCTAGTTCAGTAATCAGGTCCCGTTTCAGTTGTCTTTGGGTGCCAAAAAGTGAACTGCTGCTGATATCAACCAGCAGCATCACTATCAGTTCTCTTTCCTCCTCAAAAACTTTTACAAATGGATGCGAAAAACGAGCTGTTACATTCCAGTCAATAAATTTCACATCATCGCCGGGAATGTACTCCCGCACCTCGCTGAAAGACATTCCTCTTCCTTTAAAGGTAGAATGATACTCTCCCGCAAATATATGATTGCTGAGACCCTTGGTTTTTATTTCTATCCGCCTTACTTTTTTAAGTATTTCAGCAGTTGTCATTTTTAGTTGAAAGATTATGGAATCAGTTGGTAATTAGGTCCCAAAACAATTTATCTCACAAAAATAGCCGTTCCAATGATTATGTGTCGAAAGAAAATACTTAAAATTTTCTGAAAAAACTTTGGCAGCAGAACTATTAAACCTGATTCTCCGGAATCATTCGATATCGGTTGCAGGGAGTTTGCAACCGATCAGGTAATTATAAAATTGAGAAAAGTATTTTACTGATTAATTAATCAGATCAACTTTCTGGTATATTCCGGTTTTTTATTTAAACGATGGATGGAAAACGGCAACAATCAGGCATACCATTATTGGCTGATAAATGCAAAAATAGAAGCACTCCAGATATTAAATCTTTTTTACCTTAATTGCATTCAGCCCTTTTGGCCCGTTTTCTACTTCAAAAGTTACCTTATCCTTTTCCTTTACCGGGCCTGCAAGCTGGTTAACATGCACAAACACGCTCTCCTGGCTTTTCAGGTCATTGATAAATCCATACCCTTTGGCATCATTAAAGAAAGTGATTACACCGGTTCTGATAATTTCAACTGGTTCACTATTATTCCTCGCTGCGCCAAGCTGAATATCCTCAAGATTGACTTCTTTCTTTTTCTTCGGATCCGGTGGCACATCAGACAGATTGCCATTCTCATCCACATAAGCCATCATAGAGTCGAGGCCTTTACCTTTGTTGTTATTCGCTTTCCGCTCCTCTTTACGCTGTTCCTTATCCTGCCTGTTCTTCTGCTTCTTCTTTTCTTTTTCTTTTTTACCCTGAGTTTCCTGAGCCATATTTACTATAAAATTTTTTTAGTTATTGTAAAGGTCGTCTATTTTTCATTCATATCAGGTTAACGTTGAAATAAAAATGTATAATGAGATAACACGGCTGAATATTGAGTTTAGATCCAATCAGAATTCCCTAATTTTATGCAATGGAAATCAATGAACCAGCGGTCGCATACGGTAAACCAAAATATACCATTGCAGAGTACCTTGAACTGGAAAATGCTTCGGAAGTTAAACATGAGTATTATCAGGGGGAGATTTTTGCCATGGCAGGCGCTAAATTGCCCCATATAATAATTAATAAAAACCTGATGATACTTTCAGGCAATAAGCTTAAAGGGAATAAATGCCAGCCATATGGAAATGATACCCGAATCTGGATCAAGAAAAATACGCTCTTTACCTATCCTGATCTGACAATAATATGCGGTAAACCTGAAAGTAGGAATGACGATGATTTTAACTTTCTAAATCCCGTTGTAATTTTCGAATTGCTCTCCAAATCAACGGAAAGCTATGACCGGGGCAGCAAGTTTGATTTGTATAAAGAAATTCCAACACTTAAAGAATATATTTTGGTCGACTCAGAATCTGTTACTATTGAAGCATGGTTTTTAAATGAAAATGGAGATTGGGCATTAAGGCAGTACAACAATTTAGGTCAATCACTTGAATTACCAAGTTTGGGAATCTCAATTGAATTGCAGGAAATTTACCAGGATGTAAATTTTTAGACCATCTCCCTACCTGCTGGTATTTTCAAATTACCTGATTCAACCTTATCCCTGTTTCATTTTCTCTTTCAGGGGTTATACTTATTCTGATTCGCAAAACTTATATCTGTAAGCCAGGTCAGGTATAGTAGCCATTATTATTTTAGCTTTGCAGCCTAAATGAAGCGTTTCGACCAGTTAAGAATTATATTTTTTGGCACACCCGATTTTGCCGTTGCATCGCTCGACGCCCTTGTAAAAGCTGGTGCAAATATTGTAGCCGTTGTTACCATGCCCGACAAGCCCGCCGGCAGGGGCATGCAGTTGCAGGCATCGGCTGTAAAACAATATGCTGTGGCACATGGATTACTTGTGTTGCAACCGGAAAAAATGAAAGCCCCGGAATTTCTCGATGTACTTAGGTCTCTTAATGCCGACCTGCAGATAGTTGTAGCATTCCGTATGATGCCGGAGGCAGTCTGGAATATGCCACCTATGGGCACTATCAATGTACACGGTTCGCTGCTTCCGCAATACCGGGGTGCGGCTCCGGTAAACCGGGCGATTATGAACGGAGAAACCGAAACCGGTGTTACTACATTTAAGCTCAAACATGAAATAGATACCGGAGACATCCTTTTACAACAAAAAGTACCCATTTTGCCCGAAGATACTGCCGGAACGCTACACGATAAACTGATGATTGCGGGAGCAGAATTATTGGTAACTACAATAAAAGGCCTTGCTGAAGGAACAGTGCATGAGCTATCTCAGAATGATATAAAAGACGCGGATATAAAACATGCACCAAAAATATTTAAAGAACATACCCTTATAGACTGGGGCAGGCCTGTAAACGAGATCAATAACTTTATAAGGGGGCTGTCGCCCTATCCTGCTGCATACACCATACTGAGCAATAAAACAGTTAAAATCTATAAAGCGCATGTCTTTGAGGAACCTGTTGAGCTCACACCTGGCAGAATGCAAACCGACCACTCTACCTACCTGCGATTTGCAGCTACAGATGGTTGGGTATATATAGATGATCTGCAACTGGAAGGGAAGAAAAGGATGAAGGTGGTAGATTTTTTGAGGGGATACCGAAGTTGATTATTCAGTAGTATCATTGTATTCCATTTACTCCTTTAAGTAAAGTATTTTATTAAGATTATTATCTCCGGTAAAGCGGATTAGTATATATGAAGATATTGTTTTTGGCTAACCGCGTTCCGTATCCGCCATACCGGGGCGATAAACTGAAGATTTACAATCTCGCCCGGAGATTGAAAGACCGGCATGAATTACACCTGCTCACTTTTGCCCAAACTAAAGAAGATCTGGGGTACAAAACCGAACTCGAAAAAATATTTAAAGAAGTTCATTTTATTTATCTGCCTAAATGGCTATCTGCGCTGAACTGCCTGGCTGGCGCATGGGATGTGAGGCCGCTGCAGGTACTTTATTTTCAGTCCGGCAAATTGCAAAACCAGCTTGATTCATTGCTTGAGCAACATAAATACGATGCAGTCCATGTGCAGCATTTGCGCATGTCGCCTTATCTGGCCGGTAGAAAAGATATCCCCAGGATACTCGATCTGCCCGATGCTTTTTCGTTGTATTGGGAGCGCCGGAAAATGGTGAAACGCGGCCTGCTGACCAGGATATTTGAAAATATAGAGCAACGACGAGTGCTGAAATATGAAAAGGTACTGGAGCAATACAATCTCTCGCTCGTATGCTCATCCGAAGATCTTGCTTATCTCGAAAAAACCCATAATACAGGTAATCTGCGGTTATTGCCTAATGGTGTGGATCTCGAAACATTTGCACCCCGCAACCACGAGTACAGCCATAATAAAACCATTCTTTTTACCGGCAATATGGATTATGCACCTAATGTAGATGCGGTAATCTATTTCACCTCAGAAATCCTGCCATTAATAAGATCCAAACAGCCGGATGTGCAATTTATCATAGCTGGCCAGCGGCCTGTACCCAAAGTACTTGCACTTGCAAATGATCATATTGTTGTTACCGGCTTTATTAAAGACCTGGCAGCTACTTACAATAGTGCCAGTGTAGTTGTTGCGCCACTGCGATTTGGTGCCGGCACACAGAACAAGGTACTGGAAGCCATGGCTATGGGCGTGCCGGTAGTATGCTCCCATATTGGCTTTGGTGGACTTGGAATAAAAAGTGGTGAAGGTGCAATAATGCAAACAGAACCTGATGCATTTGCAAATAGTGTTACTGAATTATTAGGTTCTGAAAAATTACGAAGTCAGGTAGGCACAGAAGGTATGAGAGTTATCAAAACCAGATTTGACTGGGACATAATTTCTAAGATGCTGGAGGGGTATTTTGAGGAGATAGGGGTTGGGAAATAAAATTCTTTAACCAAATTATTTAAACTTTCTCTTTGGATTCCTGCTACTGTGAAAAATTGAAGTTACGGCAATTGTGCAAATTTCTTCTTCAATGAAATAGATAATAGAATATGGAAAATTTTCGAGAAAAGTTTCTCTGAAATGCTTCTTAGTATTTCGATATCTTTTGGGATGCTTGCAAATTTCTTTGAGTTTATCGTCTATAGCAATTTCAAAATTTTCACTTGCCGCTATACTTCTCTCCTTATACCATTTAATGGCTTCTTCATACTCGGATTGTGCACGAGGCTCAAAAATATAAGAATATAACATTCCTCACTTTTCTAAAATAGCCTTTATCCTCATTTTTGATTCCTCAGCCGATATCATTTTGCCACCATTTTTATAGTAGTCATATCTTCTGTCTATTTCGGCAACAAAATTATCATCTTCCCACTTATCATATTTTTGGTCACTTTCATCCAGAAAATGACCCACGAAAACAAGCACCTCTTTTTTTTGCTGATCATTAAGCTGATCAATGGCAGCGAACAGTTTTTTATCAATTGCCTGCGACATATACTTATATTGTAGGCGAATTTACGATTTTCGTTATTATCGTAAAGATAATTTTCAAAAATTTATTGAAATGAAATTTGAATTGAAAACATACAATCGAAATATTCCCGATGAGGAATTGCTTAGCGATTTGAAGAAAGTGGCAAGTGAACTTGGAAAGGAAACTATCACATACAGGGATTACGAAGGAAAAGGGAAATATACGTCAGGAACAATTCAAGTCCGTTTTGGTAGCTGGAATAACGCTTTGGAAAATGCCGGGCTTTTGGTTAAAGAGTATAAAAATATTGATAATGAGGAATTGCTCAACGATATTAAACGCATCGTTCAGGAAATCGGAAAAGGGAGCATAACATCAAGAGTGTATAATGAAAAGGGCAAATACACCTCATCTACAATTGCCGAACGTTTTGGAAGTTGGAATAAGGCTTTAAATGAAGCTGGCATTTCAATAAAAGAGCATAAAAATATTAGCATTGAAGCATTGTTTGAGAATATTGAGCAGGTTTGGTTGAAGTTGGGAAAACCACCAACATTTAGAGATATGAAATTCCCTGTTTCTAAATATACGGCTTCAGCCTATTCAACTAATTTCGGATCTTGGCAAAAAGCGTTAGAAAAATTTGTTGACTATATCAATTCAGAAGAGGTAGAATCCGATGAATCTATTGGATTAAAATCAATGGAACCGGAGGAAATTAATGAATCCAACACAGAAAGTAAAACGCATCATAAAACAAGTAGAAATATCAACTGGCGGCTGCGATTTCTGGTTATGCGCCGAGATAATTTTAAGTGCAATGCCTGTGGTAAATCACCTACCAATAACCCTGGCACAGAGTTGCATATAGACCATATTCTTGCGTGGGAAAAAGGAGGTGAAACTGTTTTTGAAAATTTACAAACGCTATGTTCGGTATGTAATATCGGGAAAAGCAATCTTGATTTTAATGGTTAAGTTTGCGCCAATATGAAATATGATTTCTACAATGACATAACTGCTTCAGGAAGATTTGAAATATTTGATTTTATTAGCTCAGGCAGTAAAGGCAATATTTTGAAAAGAGCGAGATTTGATTTCATTGAGGAGCCAAATACTTACAATCTTGCATTTGGAGATTTGTTGCATAATGGGCGTATTGATGATTATAGTATATCGGACAATAATGATATGGCAAAAATATTAGCAACTATTGTATTCATTTCAAAAATATTTTTGAAGCAGTATCCTGAGAGAACTATTGTTTTCAGAGGTAGTACCGCAGAAAGGACAAGGCTTTACAGGATGGCAATTGGGAATAACTTAAATGAGTTGTTGGACTTCTTTGAAATATATGGTGTACGGAAGGATGGAAGTATTGATTTTTTTATAAAGAACGAAGAGTATTTTGCTTTTTTGGCTAAAAAAAAGTTTTAAATTTGCAGTATGAACAGCACTAAAGATACATTAGAAGAAATACAAAAGCTGTTTCCGGGTGTAAAAATCACAATTGATCCTTCATTAGATAATGATAAGGGTATTGGTAATCCGAAAAAGCTTGCGGATATGAAAAAGGTACTTAGTACCATAAAATATCCATTACCTGTCCGTTAGCCATTTCTTATGAATACCGCACATAAATAGGGGATTCAGGACTTGGCTGAACGAGAAGCTGTATTTGCTGCTTAGTTTTTAATGGAATTGCATAGTCCATTTTCCTTTTATAAAAGCAATCTCCATTTAATGTTTAAGTTTGGTTGAAAAATTATACACTATGGGAATGGTTTATGCAGATGTTGAACTGATTAACGGACTTGACGAGGGTAATGCAAGGCGACAATTAATTAGCGACGAGGAAATAAGAAGATTTCCAGTCAGTATTTTAGTTGACACGGGCTCTTACATGCTTGCAATCAATGAAAATATCCAGGAATATCTACAATTGCCGGTAGTAGATTCTAAAAAAGCGCAAACTGCCGATAACCGGATTATTGACTGTGATGTTGTGGCTCCCATAGTTCTATTATTTGAAAACCGCAGGTTCACAGGCAGCGCAATGGTATTGCCGGGGGATTCTGAACCATTACTTGGTGCAATTCCATTGGAAGAAATGGATGTCCTGATACATCCCTTCAGGCAACAACTGATAGTTAATCCTGAACATCCTTTATACGCACAATTAAAACTAAAGTAAAGAGGCAAATGTATATTTTTGCCCCATCAACACACCACTGTCCATATTAGAGTCCCCCATTGAGTTTATAAAAGGCGTTGGGCCGCAACGTGGTGAATTGCTGCGCCAGGAACTCGGCATCAGCACTTTCGAAGACCTGCTGTATCATTATCCATACCGTTATTTCGACCGGACAGAACTCCTCAAAATCCGCGAAATAAATGACACAATGGAGTATGCCCAGGTTGCAGGTACTTTAATAAATCTGGGTGAAGAAGGCGCTGGCCGCAAATACAGGCTTACTGCTACTTTGTACGATGACACAGGCCGAATGGAATTACTCTGGTTTCAGGGCACCAACTGGGTGAAAAAGAACCTGCGCGAGGGAGAAAAGTATATTGTATTTGGCAAGGTAAGTTCGTTCAACGGCAACTACAATATCGCCCATCCCGAGATAGAACCATGGAATGCCGAGACAGCTATTGCTGGCAAGCAGCCGGTATATTCTACAACAGGAAAGTTACTGGTGAAAGGTATTACCAACCGCTCTTTTGCCAAACTGACCCAGGCGCTATTTGAAAAATTAAAACCAGGTGATATTACCGAAGTGCTACCAGCCGATATACTCAGGCAATACAATTTGTGCAACCGTTATCTTGCCCTTAAATGGCTGCACTTTCCCGACAGCAATGAGCATGAGCAGGTAGCCCGCCACCGCATGAAGTGGGAGGAACTGTTTATTTCCCAGCTTATGATAGCCCGGCTGCGGCTGCAGCATACTGCCCAGAGGGGATGGAAGTTTGAGAAGGTAGGAGAAAACTTTAATAAGTTCTTCCGGTTGCATCTTCCTTTTGAACTAACGGGGGCACAGAAAAGGGTATTGCGGGAAATAAGGACTGATACCGGATCAGGCAAACAAATGAACCGCCTGTTGCAGGGCGATGTGGGCAGCGGTAAAACAATTGTGGCCGTAATGACCATGCTGCTTGCGCTCGATAATGGTTTCCAGGCATGTATTATGGCGCCAACCGAGATATTAGCGCAGCAACACTTCTTCAGCATTTCCGAACTGCTGGCCGATATGGGTATTGCTGTAAGGTTACTTACCGGCAGTGTAAAAGGCAAGGTAAGAAAAGAGGTACTTGCCGAACTGGCCGATGGCTCCCTGAAAATAGTAGTCGGAACCCATGCACTGATTGAAGATAGTGTCCAGTTTAAAAACCTGGGCATGGCTGTGATAGATGAGCAGCACCGCTTTGGTGTAGGCCAGCGTGCCCGGCTCTGGAAGAAAAATGAAATGCCGCCGCATGTACTGGTAATGACCGCAACCCCTATTCCCCGCACGCTGGCAATGACATTATATGGCGATCTTGAAATTTCGATAATAGACGAATTGCCCCCTGGACGTAAAGAAATAAAAACAGTATTCCGGCGCGATGCCGGGCGCATGAAGGTGATGGAGTTTGTGCGCAGCGAGGTGGATAAAGGCCGCCAGGCATATATCGTTTACCCCCTTATAGAAGAATCGGAAAAGCTGGATTACGAAAGCTTGCTGGCCGGCTATGAGCAGGTTAAAATCTGGTTCAATGAGAATAAGTATAAAATAGCTATGGTGCATGGCAGGCAGGAAGCAGGTGAGCGGGCCCGTAATATGGCCCGGTTTGTAAAGGGCGAAGCCGATGTGCTGGTTGCTACAACAGTAATAGAAGTAGGGGTAAACGTGCCCAATGCCTCTGTTATGCTCATAGAGAGCGCAGAAAGGTTTGGTCTTTCTCAGATGCACCAGCTCAGGGGGAGGGTAGGGCGTGGAGCTGACCAGAGCTATTGTATACTCCTTACCGGCAATAAAATATCGGAAGAAAGCTATAAACGCATCCAGATAATGGTTTCCACCACCGATGGCTTCAAAATAGCTGAGCAGGACCTGGCTATGCGTGGCCCCGGCGATATGTATGGCACCAAACAAAGCGGTGTTCTGAAATTTAAACTGGCTGATATAGTCCTTGATGGCGGAATACTTGAAGAAACCCGTAAAGCTGCAATACAGTTGCTTTCACAAGACCCCCGCCTTGATTTGCCGCAGCATCAGTCATTGAAGTATATGATTTCTCAGCAGGGGAAGGAGTCGCACTGGGGGAAAATCAGTTAACCTTGGCTAGTAAGTGAAATTTATTTCCTAAGTATAACTCGCGTAGTTACATTTGTATAAAAGATTCAACAATGAAGCTGCTGTCATATCTGTTCCTGTTTGTTTTTATTAGTATTCCTTCTTTTGCTCAGTCTGAAAATTCTTATCAAAAATTCCTGATTCTTGATGTTGGTGATAAAGTGCCGGATAGCGCCCGATTTATCAAGGAAATAAAAGTACGCGGTGGAATGCGAAATATAATCAATTATGCGGATGCTGTAAAAGAGGCAATGAATAAAGCAGGAGAGGCAGGGGGTAATATCATCAAAATAACAGAGGCTATAGCACCAGGTCACTGGAATTCAGGTTTTGGGCTCAGGGCAAACATTTACTACAAAGATAATATAAGTGGATTGATTGAAACCAAAGAACACCAATTTGAAGCTGAGATAACCCACCTTGTACCCGACACTGCTTCATATGCCTTACTGTATGTATACAGGCCAGCTGTAAGCGTTGGCGCGCTGATTCAATTCAATCTCCATGCCGATGATTCTCAAATATGCAGGGTTACCAACGGCGGGTGTTATACTATCAGGCTTTATAAGAAGGGCAATACCCGTTTATGGGCCAGGACCGAAAGCCTTATGGAACTGAATCAGGATATTCAACCCGGTAAAGTTTACTTTCTGAAGTGTAAAATAACAATGGGGTTTATGGTTGGCGAGCCTGATTTTGATTTCATTGATCCTTATTACGGCTATCCCGAATTCAAATTGTGTGCCAGCAAAAAAGAGCGTTCAGAAGAAAACGAAAAAGAGAAAGACAAGCCAAAGGAGAAAGAAAAACATACCGGTAAGGATAGGTATAAAGATGCGGAATAGATTCGGGTCAATGTTTACAATTCAGGAGAAGGAATCGCTTTTTGGGAAGCTAACCTAAAGAACAAGTGGAAAAAATGATTTAATTTTACCATATCATTTTGCAATATGCCTGAGGTATCGCGGTTTTACGGTCTTATAATAAAAATGTTCTGAAAGGATCATTTGCCGCCGCACTTTCATATTGAATATCAGGATAATATAGGGATATTTGAGATAAAAACTATGGAAATGATACAGGGCTACCTGCCTTCAAGAGGTAAAATTTTAGCAATTGAATGGGCATTAATGCATCGCATATTTAAAATTAAATCCAACTTGTTTCATGCATACAAATTTGATATAAAATCTCTACGCCAGCTCAAACAAAGTGATCTCCGGCAATATCCCCAGCCTGCCCGGATACCCCAGAAACCCGAAACCCCTGTTCACATATAAATTCTGTTCCCCTTCGGTATACAGCCCGGCCCATTCGTTATACATGTATTGTACAGGGCTCCATTTATACCACTTGGTATCTATCCCGAACTGCATGCCATGGGTATGCCCGCTCAGCATAAGTGAAATGTCTTTAAATTCCGGTAGCACCTGAGCATGCCAGTGCGATGGGTCGTGCGACATTAATATTTTTACCGCTATATTCTGCTCCTTCAGTCCCTGATAGGCTTTTGCAAGGTCGCCGTATTTTGGGAAGTTGGCCTTTGCGCTCCAGTTCTCAATACCTATCAGCGCTATCTTATCGCCTCCTTTTTCCAGTAGCACATGTTCGTTCATCAGCAGACGCCAGCCCATAGCTGCCTGAGTAGCTTTCAGTTTATCCAGGTTGTCTTTTTTAGCCTGTGCATCGGGCCAGTGCACATAATCGCCATAATCATGGTTACCTAAAGTGGAGTATACGCCCATGGGCGCTTTGAGCCTTGCGAATATTTCCTGGTACTTGGTATCCACTTCATCAGCATGGTTATTCACCAGGTCGCCGGTAAAGAGTATCAGGTCGGGCTTCTGGTCCATTATCCGCTCTATGCCATGAGCCACAGCACTGTGGTTGTCGAAACTGCCGGTATGTATATCCGATACCTGCACAATCCGCAATCCTTTAAATGACTCCGGTAGTGAATTCAGTTTCAGTTTCACCTTCCTCACCCGGTAGTTATACCTGTTGCGGATACCCATCATAAAGCCCACCAGCGATAGCCCGCCCAGCACCAGGGCCGTCTGTTTCAGAAAAAGCGACCGGGAAATTCCTTTTTCCGACCCATCTGGCGCACTGGTATTACTGTAAGCAACCGTGGTTACCAGCCAGGTCAACAGCCTTCTGATGTCGTCTATAAGCATTACCAGCAGTATCAGTACCTTACCTACCGTAAACCCAAGTACAAAGGCTATGTATAAATTACGGTAATAATGGGGCAAAGCCGCCCAGTTGATCTGCCGGAACAGTATCAGCCCCAGCCAGCTGAACAGTGTTAAACCTATATAAACAGCTAAGGCTGCCGTGCGCCCCGCCGGCGGAAAATTGCGCACCGCCGATCGTACTACTATAATGCTGTAATACTCTGCCAAACCTATAATCGCGATAATAATAAAGAACCTGATCCACATAATTCAGAATATAAATCTTAAAATAATAACCAAAATTAAGCCTTCTTCACTCAGCCACTTAAAAGCGCAGCAAATCCTCCACCTGCTGCCCTATAAGCGCCTCTGTTTCCGGCTTTATTATTTCGCCTTGCTTGCTGATTTCCTCATTTATTTTCGAAAGGATCAGTTTGTTGTAATGCACATGCACTTTGAGGTAGTGGAGTATTGCCGTCATATGCTCAATTCCCCTCAGGTTGCCGGCCCGCCCGTCCGAAATGCCCACCAGCATGGCCTTTTTATTCCACCAGCATTTTTTCACATCGCTGTTATCCATCATCACCTTCAGTATGCCCGGAAAGCTGGCATTGTATTCGGGCATTACAATCAGAAATTTATCGGCTGGTATCAGGTATTTTTTTTCCAGTTCCAGCATATCAGCGCCTCTTTCCCATACCGCATGGTTTTCCATCGAAAGCAGTTGAACCGTTTCATCTGTTCTGCTATTAAGCATTTTCAGGTAAAGGTTGGCCGTTCTGAGCGTCATACTGTCTGCCCTGTTTGTGCCTGCTATTATTGTTATCATCTTCACTCCTGTTATGGTGTGCAAAGTTGCTCACAAATTCTTGCAATCAGTGGCTCAAAGGCTTTTTTCTCCAAACTTTATTTTTATCCTGATATAGTAAATGATGATTGTAAAAGACTTGATACCATCAAAAAGCAATGCGCCACATATCATGCGACGCATTGTTTTATCTTGCTCATTACGTTATTCTCTCTATTCAGCTATTGGCCTTCTGCAGCGCTTTCCTTGCTGCCCTCTATCACATATACATCCTCGCCATCATGCTTCATCCGGTAATTTTCGCGGGCATACTGCTCTATTTTCTTCGGATTATTCACCAGGTCGCTCTTTTCGGCATTCATCCGGTCTATTTCCGAATTAAGATAGGCTATGTTATTGCTCAATACATCCAGTTCCTTTTTGCGTTGCTGCAGTGTCAGATAGTCGTTCTGGTCGAAGTAGATGGTCCATGCCAGAAAGGCTACCGATGTAAGCAGATACTTATTAGTCAGAACCTTCAATACTTTTTTCATATCGCAAATTTGCTACACAATAAAATTACAGCTATCCCATCACACTTGCTGAACGTGTTTTCAACATATTCACAATCCAGCCTTTACTTCCCGAATTTAAGCGTCTTCCCCGGATAAAACGCATTATCCTTCAGTTCACCCTCAATGCGCAGCAACTGGTTATATTTTGCCATCCTGTCGCTCCTGCTGGCCGATCCCGTCTTTATCTGTCCGCAACCCAGTGCCACAGCAAGGTCGGCAATGGTAGCATCCTCTGTCTCGCCGCTTCTGTGGCTCATTACAGTGTTATAACCATTGCGCTGTGCCAGGGTTACTGCATCTATGGTTTCGCTCAGTGTGCCTATCTGGTTCACCTTCACCAGAAGCGCATTGGCAATACCTTCTTTTATGCCTTTTTCCAGCCGCGTTACATTGGTTACAAACAGGTCATCGCCCACTATCTGTATTTTCTTGCCCAATGCATCGGTGAGCTTTTTCCATCCCTTCCAGTCATCCTCGGCCATACCATCCTCAATACTGATGATCGGGTATTTTTTGCACCACTCCACCCAGTATTCCACCAGTTGGTCGCTGCTCATCTTCCTGCCATCACTTTTATGAAAATGGTATTTCTTGTCCTTGTCGTTATACATTTCGCTCACAGCCGCATCCATGGCAATGCTCACCTGCACCCCCGGCTTGTAGCCCGCCTTTTCTATAGCTTTCAGCACGGTCTCAATAGCCTCTTCATTGCTCTGTATGTTGGGTGCAAAACCGCCCTCATCGCCCACATTTGTGCTGTATCCTTTTTCTTTCAACACAGCTTTCAGACTATGAAAAATCTCCACGCCCCACCTCAGCCCTTCGCTGAAGCTGCCAGCGCCCACCGGCATCACCATAAACTCCTGAAAGTCTATTTTATTATCGGCATGGGCCCCGCCGTTCAGTATGTTCATCATCGGCACAGGCAGCGTGCGCGCATTGGCGCCGCCCACATACCGATACAGCGGCAGGCCCACCGACTGTGCCGCAGCCTTGGCAGCCGCCAGGCTCACACCCAGTATAGCATTGGCACCCAGTTTACTCTTGTTGCTGGTGCCATCTATATCAATCATCATTTTATCCAGCCCGTGCTGATCGGTTACGTCCCAGCCATACAGGTCCTCGGCTATTATGTCGTTCACATTGCTCACGGCCTTCAGCACGCCCTTACCCTGGTATTTCTTCTTGTCGCCATCGCGCAGTTCCACAGCCTCATGCTTTCCGGTGCTGGCCCCGCTCGGCACGGCAGCCCTGCCCATAATACCTTCGCTGGTAGTTACATCCACTTCTATTGTCGGATTGCCACGGCTATCCAGTATCTGCCGGGCTATAACGTCTGTAATAAAACTCATGCCTCTGATTTTTGATTTGGAACGCAAAATTACGGAACGTTGACAACAAAACTTCTATCATATTGCGAAGTTATTTTTCCCGCCCGAACGTATCTCTTCGGTACCGGCAGGCAAAGCTGCAATTATGGCGCATAAAATCAGCCGATAACAGTGCAAGACCGCAAAACCATCAAATCTGGCTATGACCGCCGGTATTCGGGCAGGCATAATTTAGTACGGCATAAAGTATAAATCCTGAGGAGATTACTGGATTGGTTGGCGATGTTGAGTTATGAACCTGTTGCAGGTGAGTCGCTGATTTTTTAACTGCCACAGACTAAGCGAAGATATGTTCAAAGAACTAGGGTATGAAAATTTCAAAAAAATACTTACCTTTGGCGTAAGTAACGTAAAGCATCAGTATGATTTTGTCTTTTAAATCGAAAGAAACGGAGAAAATATGGGATGGTGAGCGTTCGGCTAAATTGCCGGGTGAAATACAGGAAATTGCAAGGCGGAAACTGAGAATGATCAACAACTCACAGAATATTGCCGACCTGAGGGTACCTCCTTCAAACAAACTGGAAAAGCTGGAATGGAAATTGGCAGGCCACTATTCTATACGGATAAATGATCAGTGGCGGATTGTTTTTAATTGGGTATCCGGAAATGCGCTGGATGTAGAAATTACGGATTATCATTAAAAAGAGTATTGCTATGAGCAGATTAAGAAATATACATCCGGGTGAAATTCTGAATGAGGAGTTTCTGAAAGAATTAACTATTACGGCATACCGGCTGGCCAAGGAGACAGGTATACCACAAACCCGGATATCCGGGATCATAAAAGGCACCAGGCGGATAACCGCAGATACCGCCCTGCGGTTCTCGCAGTACTTCGGCAACAGCCCGAAATTCTGGCTGGGTTTGCAGGATGATTATGACCTTGAAGCAGAAATGCTGCTGAAGGGAAAGGAAATCAGTGAAATAAGGAGCTGTAATGCTCATGCAGCCTGATAAGGTCGCATAGATATAAGTCTATAGCGGAGATATCAACTGAAAGGCGACTTTGAGTTATGAGCTTGTCGCAGGCGAGTCTCTGTTTTTTTGACAGCACTCGCCTCGATGTTTGCGGCGGGGCTGGGTTTTCAAGGTGAGCTATTTGCTGATGGACCCAGACTCAGCGCAACTACTCCTAACATCCTGTTTTTTATTTTATTATGAAGACTGCCCAACCGGTGACGAAGCAAATCCAAATAAAAATGCCGCCCGCCACTACCTTACTGCACTTGTATTTCTGATGTCAATACCTCATTACCAACTTGTGCTGATAGCAGGTAGCTACCTGCAGGGGCATTGAGCCGCATGGTAACCGGGAGGTTGGTCGTAATGGTGCTTTCCGCAATTTGTTCACCTAAAAGGTTCATGACCGTAATATGCGCTGCTGGCGCTGCTGCGGCTACATTTATGGTAAAGGAACCCTGGCTGGGATTTGGGAAAACAGATAGGCTGTTTCCGGGCTTAGCAACAGATTTAACCACGGTAGCAGAGGAAAAATTCATAACGGTGGCCTTTCCGTTGCTGGCAGCATCGCAATAGGCCACATAGGGTGTGCCTCCGTGAATAGCGATGGAGGTATAAGAGGCGGTGGCAACCGAAAAATCGGGCGCGCCAACATTTACCCAGGCAGCTCCGTCATATTTCCTGACCACGGCCTTGCCGCTGTCATTGCCATCCTGGTAAGCTACATAAGGATGGCCTGCCGCATCTATGGCAACGGTTGAGTAACCGGCATTTGGCGCCGATATAGCGCCCGATCCCACATTTACCCATGCCGTGCCGTTGTAAGATTTTACATGCACCTTGCCGCTGTCGCCCAGATCGCAGTATACTACATAGGGTGTGCCGCTGCCATCCAGGGTAATCATGGGGTTGAACGGCTCGCCCGAGGAGAAACCGGGAGCGCCTACCGTTGCCCATGCGCTACCGTTATACTTCATTACCGTGCCTTTGAAGGTAGAGTCTGCGAAAAAAACATAAGGTGTGCCTCCCGCATTAACAGCGATTGTAGTAAAAAGCGCCGGTCCCGAAAAGCCAACGGTGCCTACTGTTACCCATGCACTTCCATTAAATTTCATAACCGATGCGGCACCCCCGCAGGTATTGTCGGCATAGGCGAGGTAAGGTGTGCCACTGCCATCTATGGCCAGCGATGTGAAGGCCACTCCACCAGCCGAGAAGCCCGCGCTGCCCACCGCTGCCCAACTGCTGCCATTATATTTCATTACTGTCGCCTTGCCGCTGTCGGAGCCATCCTGGAAACCCACATACGGTGTGCCGGCAGCATCAACAGTGATGGCTGGCGCTTGGCCCCCGGCACTGGCGAAACCCGCCGTGCTCACAGTTTCCCAGGCCATTCCATTGAATTTTTTTACCGTAGCGTTCTGGTCAGGAAACGCCAGGTCTATATAAGCCATATAGATTATACCGCTGCCATCAATGGCAATGGCGGTACTATAGGCAAAGCTGTCGGTAAAGCCCGGTGCGCCCACGGGTATCCACGACTGTGCCTGACTGGCAACGGTTAAAAATAAAAAGCCAACTGAAATCAATAATTTTTTCATAAAGACTGTTTTATAGATCGTTCAAAAAGCAAAGATAGGCCGTTCCGGTTCATATCAGCCGGCAATGGAGCTAAAAGGGGAGATTACGCCGATGAAGCGGCAGTTCGCATTGCTGGTCGGGATTTATAATCCCGACCCAAATGGTTGCGGATTTGCAACCCGCGTTTTTTTATATTGCAGGCGAGTCTCTGTTTTTTACAGTACTCGCCGCCATGGTTGCGGTAATGTTGGGTTCTGACTTGGTTATGTATGTTGAGTTATGAGCCTGTTGGAGGCGAGTCTCTGTTTTTTTAACTGCCGTAGCTAATTTCAGTAGCCATAGTTTTAACGAAGGCTACAGCGAAGGTATGTTCACAGGACTCGCCGCGATGGTTGCGGTGGGGCTGGGTTCTGACAGACAGGCTAGGAGCAAAAATAAAAAAAGACACTGATTAGTGCATTTCAGTATGAAACCTGATTATAGATTATTCCCACATACTTACAGTGCCGTGTTTCTGTTTTATATATTCTGCCAGAACCTTTTAGCCTTGTCCAACTTTGCCTTGGCAACCGATATTACACCAGCATTACCATCCGGGTTTTTATTAACCTGTATTTGATTATGCCGCCAACTCTGTATGTTTTTAATCGAGTAGCGGTAATAGCCGTAGGTGGTTTTGAAGATGGCACCAATCTCTGTTTTTAGTGGTTTGCATACAGCCGATTTAACAACTGCCGCCTTTTTTCCGTTGCTGCGGGAGCATTGGTATTTGCCGCTACCACCTTTTTTTTGTAGTCATATACTTTTGTATTTATATGCTAATGTCTGGCGGATATTCCAGACGAGGGAATAATTGTGTTTAATTATATGTTTATGGATGATTTTGATCAGGTTATAGGATACTAACGGGAGGTATTTTTAGTCCGAAATTATATTATATGAAACAAATTATTTACTTATTGGCATTTACGTTTTTTTCTGTTTTTATAACTGGCTCTGCTTTTGGGCAAGGCATGTCGGTAAACACCACAGGCACAGCGGCAGATGCCTCAGCTATGCTTGATGTCGCATCTTCCACAAGCGGTATGCTGGTACCACGCATGACAACCACCCAGCGCACGGGTATCAGTTCTCCGGCAAAGGGGTTACTGGTGTATGATAGCACACTGGCTTCTTTTTATTACAACAGCGGCACACCTACACCACCGGTATGGACTGCACTGGGTGGCTCCAGCTTACCTACAGGCACAACGGGTGCTGTTTTGTACTATAATGGCAGTAGCTGGACTGGACTGCCGGCAGGCGCCAATGGACAGGTATTGGTAATGAGCAGCGGTGTACCAGCTTGGGCACCTACAACAACACTCACCATAGGGCAAAGTTATGGCGGGGGAAAAATTGCGTACCTGCTACAATCCGGTGATCCGGGTTATGATCCAGCAGTGCAGCATGGGCTGATAGCGGCAACCTCTGACCAAAGTACCGGCATAGCTTGGGATCCATCTGGTGGTGTATTTTCTGCTGCCGGTGGTACGGGTATTGGTACTGGTAAAGTTAATACTGATAATATTTTGAATGAAACAAATTACTCTGGCACAGCCGCTAATATCGCGCGTTCTTACAGCGGTGGAGGCTTTGCTGATTGGTATTTACCCAGCAAAGACGAATTGAATAAATTATACATTAACAGGTTTGCAATAGGTGGTTTTGCCAGTGCCATCTATTGGAGTTCGAGTGAGGACTACCCCGGCAACGCGTGGAGCGAGAATGTCGGCAGTGGCGTCCAGTACAACTTCCTCAAGAGCATCACAGTCTATGTGCGTGCTGTCCGGGCTTTTTAATAATTTAACTATTTAACCATTTAAAAAAGAAATACCGCGAAGCGGTAAAAATTTTAAAAAAAATGGCATTGTATTATGAGCTACCAGTGTATAAGGATACGTACAAGCTGATTATCAAGATATTTGAATACACCAAAGATTTCAGCAGGGAATATAAATATACTCTGGGGCAGGATATGAAACGCGATGCACTGCAACTGGTAAGGAGCATTTATAGAGCCAATAAAGCTGCAGAAAAACGCGATCATCTGGATAAATTTGAGTTAAGAGCTTGTTGAAGGCGAGTCTCTGTTTTTTTAACTGCCCACTGGTCGAAGCGTCGCTTAGTCCTAAATAATGGAAGCGTCCTCGCTTCCGAATAATAATCCTATCCTCCTCCTTCCATATGTTTCAAAGTGCATCAGGAAGGTTTCAAGTTTCTGATGAGTTTCCTCTTGGCCCATGCGATGTCTCTCTGTTGCAAAGCTTGCCAGCAGATAGGAATGGCCAT
>Ga0214164_1000776_pt1 | contig 19963 bp, 16 predicted proteins | sample TroBogepilimnion_13_FD_153003 | JGI IMG/M metagenome (GOLD analysis project Ga0214164, IMG submission 153003) | Freshwater microbial communities from Trout Bog Lake, WI - Practice 03JUN2009 epilimnion v4 | ecosystem: Environmental > Aquatic > Freshwater > Lake > Epilimnion/Euphotic zone ...
GGAGAGGGTACTGATGAGATTCAAATGAATATAGCAGATAACATTGCCCGTGTAGAAAAAAATCTCGAAAACAATACCAAACTGGAAGACCCGGCCACCTCTCTTGAAACCGTACCCGAACCATCCGCAACAGATCAGTTTCAAACCGAAGCCCCGCAACCAATCGAACCTACCCCTACCGGGCCAGACACTCAAATCGGGTTTCCTGATGAAAATAACACCCTCTCCTCTGTCCCCGTTAGCACTTCACCGAACGAGGCCAATGGAATTTCCGGACATCCATGCGATAACAATGGGATAACCCCACCACCCGCCAAAAACAGCGATAATCAATTGAAAAACAATGAAGTAAACCAGCCAGCAGCAGCCAATCCATATCCCATCACCAATTTTTCAAACAATGGGATAACCACCCCTCAATGGCAAAACCGGAGTTTCATTGATCTCCCGGCAAATGAGGTTCTCGGAAAAGGATAACAGCTGGTTATTTCTTACTTGCAAAGCTCATTGCTCATTCCCGCATCAATTTGGATAGGGAAAATTGATGGCTTTGCTGACTTGATTTTTATTGCATGTTAATTATCAGCATAAAAAATTGCGATTTGCGCCTCCGCCTACCCGTTCCGAAAAGGAACATTCGGGCGGGCTTGAAACTTTTCGATGAATAATTCAACCCGCCAGTATAATTATCCTCCGGATATAACCCGCACCTTTGAAGTCTGGCCTATCAGGTGCTATATTTGCAGCAAATGGAAGCAATCATACTCGCAGGCGGATTAGGCACACGGTTACAGGGCGTAATAGGGGCTTACCCCAAGTGCATGGCGCCGGTAAATGGCCGGCCGTTTCTGGGGTATCTGTTCGATTACCTGGAGCGGCAGCAATGTACACGGGTCATTCTCTCGCTGGGCTATAAGCACAAAATCATTACCGACTGGGTGGAGGAGCAGGATGTGCTGTTTGAGATAGATTGCGCCATAGAGCAGGAGCCCCTGGGCACCGGCGGCGGCATACTGGCGGCCATGAGCATTGCCGAAACCGAAGATGTGGCGATACTGAACGGCGATACGATGTTTGATGTGCATCTTGCAGAGCTGAAACGTTTTCATAAATCGAATAATGCGGAGGCTACGCTGGCGCTGAAAAAGATGCACAGCTTCGACAGGTATGGCATTGTGAACACTGATTCCAAGGGCATTATTACCGCATTTGAAGAGAAACAGTTCCGCGAAGTGGGCCTGATAAATGGCGGCGCTTACTTCATCAATACCGATGCGTTTTTGAAAAGGGAGTTGCCCGATAAATTCTCTTTCGAGAAAGACTACCTGGAAAAATTCTGCGGCCAGAAGCAGTTTTACGGCCACATCAGCGACAGCTACTTTATAGATATAGGCATACCTGCAGATTACGACAAAGCGCAGCTTGATTTTAAAACCTTATTCAGATGAAAATTGCAATACTGGGCACGGCGCACCCGTTGCGCGGGGGGCTGGCGGCCTTCAATGAGCGGCTGGCTTACCAGTTGCAGCAGCAGGGCCATACCGTAACCATCTGGTCGTTTTCATTGCAATATCCGTCGTTCCTTTTTCCGGGCAAAACACAGTTTACCGAAGAACCGGCGCCTGCGGGATTAAGTATCCGCACCAAAGTAAACTCTGTAAACCCGCTCAACTGGCTGCAGGTAGGTGCGCAGATGAACCGGGAAAAGTATGACCTCATCATCGTGAAATTCTGGCTGCCGTTTATGGGGCCTGCATTCGGCACCATACTGCGCAAGGCCAAGAAGAACGGAAAAACAAAGGTGGTGTGCATAGTAGACAACATTATTCCGCACGAGAAGAGGCCGGGCGACAAGCCATTTACCAACTATTTCATTAAGCCGGTGGATGCCTTTGTAACCATGAGCCTGGATGTGCTGAAGGATGTGAAAACCTTCACTGATAAGCCTTCCCTGTTTACCCCCCACCCTGTATACGACAGCTACCTGGAGGCGGTTAGCAAGACTGAAGCCTGCACCAAACTCGGACTTGACCCGGCTAAAAAATACCTGCTTTTCTTTGGTTTTATACGCGAATACAAGGGCCTTGACCTGCTGCTGGAGGCCATGGCAGATGCTCGGATACGCGCTGCTGGAATAGAGCTGATAGTGGCAGGTGAATACTATAATAAAGATGTGGAAGCCAACAACAACGCCATAATTGCCAGGCATCAGCTTCAGGATGTAGTACACCTCAATACCGACTTTATACCCAACAGCGAGGTGCGCTACTTCTTTTCGGCCGCCGACCTGGTGGTGCAACCCTACAAGCACGCCACGCAGAGCGGTATCACCCAGATCGCTTTCCACTTTGAGAAGCCTATGGTGGTAACCAATGTGGGCGGCCTGGCCGAGGTGGTGCCCGAAGGTAAGGTGGGCTTTATTGCCGAGCCGGAGCCTGCATCTATTGCCGGCGCCATTATGCGGTTTTATGAGCCAGGCTCACTGCCCGGCCTTAAAGAAAATATAGCCATAGAAAAGAAGAAATATACCTGGGAAACCTTTACTGAAGTGATGATGATAGCGGTATTCGGGAAGTGATTATTTGCATTACGGGTTAACCGCAAAGACTGCAAAGTAAACGCAAAGATGGCGCTAAGACCATTCAAATCTTGAACAGGGCTGTTCTTTTATGCATTACAATTGATTTTTATTATCTTCACAATACATTGATTGTATTACCTTTTCAATATGTATTATGATATTAAAATATATCTTATGAAAATAGATAGAAACCCCCTGCTGATTTTATTTACTTTTTGTTTGCTTTTTCTGGTTCGGCCTGATGCCAGTCCACAATCAGGGCGGGAAGAAGCTACTATAAGAATAGGGAGCCAGATATGGATGGCTCAAAACCTGAATGTGGACCGGTATTGGGATGGCAGGCCTATACCGGAAGCAAAAACTATAAAAGAATGGAATTACTACAATGAACATAAGATAGGGTGCTGGTGCAATTATGATAACGAAGGGTGCTACGGCAGCATGTATGGCAAACTCTATAACTGGTATGCCATCAGGCAAAACGTTGCGCCCCGCTGCTGGCGACTGGCTTCAAAGGCCGATTTTGATAAGCTGATAGGCTACCTGGGCGAATCAAAAGCAGGGAAACAACTGAAAGCCACCCATAGCTGGAACAATACCACCAACGGCACCAACCAAAGCGGATGGGGCGCTTTTGCTGGTGGCTGCCGGAACATACTGGGATACTTCAGTTATGTGGGCAGGCAAGGTTTCTGGTGGACCAACGATGCGCGCAAAGATAATAATGCCGGTTTATATGTCTCCATTACCTCAGACGACATCGTTAGTTATGAAATCAGTGAAGGTTTCGGATATTCGGTTCGCTGCGTAAGAGATGCAGGCTTTCCTGCCCCTGAGCCTTGCCCGTAGAATTTCCTTTTACTTATCAGCCTCATTGAATAGCACTTACCGCTCCATCAGGTCCCTGATAACTACTGAAGATACTACTGCCCCGAATGTTGCCGGCATATAAGACATGGTGCCATAGGCCGATTTCTTAAAGTTGGCGCCATCGGTCATCATCAGCGATTCCGGGTTGTTTTTCTCTGGCGAGAATACTGCTTTGAAGCCTTTATAAATACCGGCTGCCTTGAGCATCTTGCGCACCTGCTGGGCAAAGGGGCAGTTGTAGGTTTTGGATATATCGGCCACCTGCAATTGTGTAGGGTCTACCTTTCCACCAGCGCCCATAGAGCTTACAATGGGCAGCCCGCTGGAGAAAGCCTCCTTTATAAAGGTGAGTTTGGGCGTAATGCTGTCTATGGCGTCTACCATATAATCGGGCTTGCATTGCAGCATTTCTTCCACACGGCCGGGCTGCACAAATTCGTTGATCATATGCAGTTTCAGTTCGGGGTTTATCTGCAGCAGGCGCTCGCCCATCAGTCTCACTTTGCTCTGGCCGTGGGTGGTGGCCAGCGCGGGCAGCTGCCGGTTGCGGTTGCTGGGGTCCACCACATCGCCATCTATAATGGTCATCTCCCCTATGCCGGACCTGCATATAAACTCGGCAGCAAATGAACCTACGCCACCCATACCCACTATGAGCACATGGGCATTGTTAAGCTTATCCAGTTTCTCTTTACCTATCAGCAGTTGGGTGCGCGAAAGCCATGCAGTATCAGTCATGGGTGTGAAAATAGGCGATTAAAGTTTTCCTGCACCTGCAAAACAACAGTTTCAAGGCTTGTTTTCCTAATCAGGGCAACGCGGTCGTAAATTTGTTCTATTGAAACCTGAGCATCATCCGTCTCCAGGAAAAACTGATCGGCGGGGATTGTTGCCAGAACTTCAGCAGCGGGAGAATGATCGTTCAGCATTGCCGAGCCGAAAGAAAGATAGTATCCTCTGCCGAGTAACTTATCAGCCACATCGCGGTTCTTGTTAAAGCCATGAAAAATAACAGGAACTGCTGGCTTAATCTGGTCAAGCAGTTGCATTACCTCGTCAAAAGCCCTAACACAATGAATAATCAGTGGCTTAAGGCATTCATGGGCAAGACCAATCTGTTGTGTAAAAGCAACAACCTGCAGGCCCCAGTCTGTAGCGCAAACCTTGTCCAGCCCGCACTCTCCTATGGCCAGTACATTGGGTTGCAGCACATATTTAAGCAGCATTTCCCTATCCCATGCATAGTGGTCAATGTGCCAGGGATGCAGGCCGGTACTGCATGGAAAACCATCCTTTACCCGTTCGAAATGGCAATAGAAATTCAGTATCGCCATTTGGTCAGCTTTACCAGTTGGAGCATGATGTGTATGAATGTCGTAGTAACGGAACATGGATACTAAAGTAATCTTTTTAGAATTCAAATACATAGAATCCACGCTACCTTGTATACATGTTGCCGGAACATTCCTATTTCAGGCTCATAAAGATTGGTTTTGATGGTAATTTTCCGGTAAGAGGATTTCGGGATCAATCAATGACTCTTCATAGAGTGAAGGCAGCAACCAAAGAGCTCTGCGCTCATCAAGGTGCTCAATGTCTTCAAAGCCGGGATCATAAACCCTTATTTTCTTTTTGGCCACCTTATCAAAACTTTGCTGATGCCATGTACCATACAATTGCCTGGATGTTTTGGTATTGTGATCAAAACTTGAAGTAACGTATCTGTTGTCCAGGCATCTCAGATAGAAAGTAACGGGAAAAATACCATTGTATACTGCTTGCCGCAGGGAACTGTCGAGGTAATTCCATGAAGGATATTTACAATAATAGGTTGAATCCTGTAAATAATGAATGAAGGATATCACAAAATTGGACGACATGGTTACGCCATCCAATTCTACAGATGTTGGGAAGCCCTTTTTCCTGATATACATAGCCACTTTTCCCATATTGGTGCTATCAGCATAGAATATTAATTGATCCGCAAATTGTATGTCACATTGCGTACCAGATTTTGGAACAGGATAAAACCTTACAAACTGATCCACAGTTATACAACGCTCCAATATCTCTTTTAGTTCGTGATTCACTTTCACAGTTGCTCTGTTCTTTTTTAAAAGGGCATCATAGGAGGCCAGAAATTCCCTGATTTCCTTGCTTTTTTTTGCCTTTGCGACTGTTGCAGAATCATATCCCGCGAATATTTCGTCTGCATTTTCGGGCAAGGTGTTCTTTGTATAGTAATCTTTGACATCATTTACAAAGTCGGTATAGTGGCCGGCTTTTATGTAAATCTCCTCGGCGTAATCGCGGGTAGTTCCATTTTTATTATTGAGGAGAATAGATCTCTTCATCAATATAGCTGCGCTGTCAAGATGACCGGAAGCATCGAGGAGCCTTGCTTTGTTGTATAAAAGATAAGCCTGGGTTACCTCTTTACTGAATTGGGCCATGCAATTGATGGCTGAGCATAACATAACTGCGATGGGAATTATCTGTTTGTTTTTCATAAAAGTGTATTTGAGATCATAAAAACAAAACCACTCAGATATAGTTAAGTAAATGGATTAAAAACCAAAACAGCGGTGAAATAAACCTTTCAAACCCTATTCGATTGTTTAACAATACCTTACTTTATAATAAAAGTATAAAAATACCGGATAAATTTCAGCTTTTAGATAAAAAGCAGGATCAAAAAAAGCAATACCAGTAACTTATTAAAAAAATCAAATAAAAAAACCGCCCCATCAGGAGCGGTTCAATTATATAAAAAGTCAGGTGCTAATTCTAATGTGATTCTTCGCCTTCCCTCAATGGTACTGTCTGAGGGATGAAATCGCCTCCATGGCCATCATCTTTGTAATCGTAAGGCCAGCGGTAAACTTCAGGTATCTCGCCTGGCCAGTTGCCATGGCCCGGATTGATAGGTGTAGTCCACTCGAGGGTAGTTGAACCCCATGGATTCATTACCGTCATCTTACGGCCTTTGAAAATGCTTGCAATGAAATTGAGTACAAATAATAATTGCGTAAAGAACACCACCATTGCAATAATACTGATGAAGGCGTTAAGACCCTGGAAGTGCTTGAATGACTCCCATGCAGAATAATCATAGTAACGGCGTGGCATACCAGCAATACCTTCGTAGTGCATTGGCCAGAATATCAGGTAGGCACCGGCGAATGTAATGAAGAAGTGAATATAGCCCAGGGTATTGTTCATGAATCTGCCGAACATCTTGGGGAACCAATGATAGATACCGGCAAACATACCGAAGAACGCGGATACACCCATTACAATGTGGAAGTGGGCAACCACGAAATAAGTATCGTGCAGGTGAATATCGAGGGCAGAGTTACCCAGGAAGATACCCGTGAGACCACCAGAGATGAACAGGGATACAAAGCCAAGTGCAAAAAGCATTGCCGGATTGAACCGGATATTACCGCGCCAGATGGTTGTAAGCCAGTTGAACACCTTTACCGCTGATGGCACTGCAATAAGCAGTGTGAGCAATACGAATATAGAACCCAGGAACGGACTCATACCGGTAACGAACATATGGTGGGCCCATACCAGGAAGGCCAGCAATGTGATACCTACCAGTGAAATGATCATTGCGAAATAACCAAAGATAGGCTTACGGCTGTGGGTTGAGAGTACTTCAGATGCCATACCCATACCTGGCAGCATAATGATGTACACCTCGGGATGCCCCAGGAACCAGAACAAGTGCTGATAAAGGATTGCAGAGCCACCGATGTGCGGTAACGCCTTGCCACCAATGAATATCTCGGAGAGGTAGAAGCTTGTACCGAAGTTACGATCGAAAATAAGGAGCACAAGACCAGAGAACAGCACGGGGAATGAAAGTACGCCGAGAACTGCTGTGAAGAACAGCGCCCATACTGTAAGTGGCAGGCGTGTCATGGTCATACCCTTGGTACGCATATTGAGTACGGTTGTGATATAGTTAAGACCACCCAACAAAGACGACACAACGAAAGTAGCCATACTCAGTAACCACAGATCCATACCCAGACCAGATCCTAAAGATGCTTCTTTTAATGCGCTGAGCGGAGGGTAAGTAGTCCATCCTCCGGATGCCGGGCCTGTTTCCACAAAAAGGGAGGTAAACATAAGCACACTTGCAAGGAAGAAGAACCAATAAGAAAGCATATTCATGAAAGGCGATGCCATATCACGTGCACCTATCTGCAGTGGTATCAGCAGATTGGCAAATGTTCCGCTCAAACCAGCAGTCAATACGAAAAACACGAGTATAGTACCATGCATGGTAACCAGTGCATAATAAAACTCAGGTGATAACTTACCACCAGCTGCCCAATGCCCCAGAAATTTTTCCATAATAGGAAAAGTAGAATCAGGGAAGCCCAGCTGAAGACGGAAGAATACCGACATCAGCGCACCCAAAATGGCCCAGAATATACCGGTGATCAAAAATTGCCTGCCGATAATTTTATGGTCCTGACTGAAAATATACTTCCAGACAAAGTGCTGCTCGTGATGCTCATGATCATGATGGCCTGCACCCGCCCCGGCATCATGCGCTACATGTAGACCTCCAGAAATTACTGCTTCGTTACTCATTGTTTTACTTTTATGACTATAAGAAATAGCCGATTATTTCATTGATACTAATTTCACACTATCCTTCTTAGGCGCTGTACTGTCGGTAACCGGCTTGGCAGGAGCAGGAGCCCCTGAAGGATTATTGGCCACATAATAACTTTGCTGGCTTGCTATCCATTTATCATAATCGGCCTGACTCTGAACAATAACCGTTCCACGCATAGAATAATGGCCTTTACCACAAAGCTGATCACAAGCTATTTCATACACAAAATCGGGGTTACCGGTTTTCTGCTTCATTTCCTCAGTAGTAATGGTAGGTGTAAACCAAAGGGTAGTAGTGATACCCGGTACAGCATCCATTTTCATACGGAAGTGAGGCAGGCCAACATCATGAATCACATCCCTGGAGCAAATAAGGAGCTTAACAGGCTTGTTAACCACCACATGCAGCTCACCATTCTGAGAAATAATATCGTCCATATTATGTGGGTCGCTCCAATCAAGGCCGAGCACATTATTGGCATCATTAATTTTGCGGAAATCTCTTTTGCCAAGTTCATGATCTTTGCCAGGGTAGCGGATAAGCCAGTTGAACTGCTTGCCTACTATTTCAACAACAGTAGCATCCTGAGGAGCAGGTGAAGTAACATCGTACCAGTTCCTTAAACCAATTGCAACCAATATAGCCATTGCAATTGCAGGAATGGTAGTCCAGATAATTTCGAGCTTATTGCTGTGTGCAAAATAAAACGCAGTACGCTTAGTTGATTGTTGAAAACGGAAACAAAACCAGAAGAGCACAAACTGAGTTGCAAAAAACACAATACCGGTAACGAGGATTGTCATATTGAACATGGAGTCGTAATTCTCCCCTGTTTTACAAGCGGCAATTGGCAGCATGCGGCCTTTGAGCATCTCATGACATTCCCAGATTCCCCACATACCCAGGGCGAACATTACCAGCAGTAACAGCGCAATAGCCCTGTTGGCCTGGGCCTTAACTTTTTCTTCCCCGCGCAGCACCACTGCATACTCGCTTGCCTTACCTATCTGGTAGATGATGATGAATACCAGAATTATCAATGCTATTATTATAAATACCGACATAGTCGCTCTGCTTATGTTTACCAGTTAATTTTAATTCTTTTTACCTGCCATTTATATGGCTTCAACCTTTTATTCCAGTTTTATGCTACATGCAACATTGTTTCTTTCAGCAACAGATTGTTGTGCGGCACAAGCGATGATTTAGCCAATGTCCGCGATACACAGAAGATCAGTATACCTGCAAAACCCATAAAAATACCTATTTCATACCAGTTGATGTGCCAGTTTTCACCTAACGGACCAGGCATTATCATCTGGAAATAATCGAGCCAGTGACCGAAGATAATGATCATGGCCATGAATGTAATCGTAAAATAATTGCGCTTGCTTGGGCGGGACATCAGTATCAGTATTGGCATACAGAAGTTGATGATGAAATTGGCATAGAAAATAATACTGTAAGGGCCCTGCTGACGCATTTTGAAGTAAACAGTTTCTTCGGGCTGGTTGGAGTACCACTGCAGCATGTACTGAGAAAACCAGAGATACGTCCAGAATATACTGAATGCAAACATGAATTTTCCGAGGTCATGAATATGCTCCTTGCTTACCAGTTCGAGGTTTCCCTGATTTTTGAGGTAAACAACCCACAATAATATCAGTGACATACCACTTACAAATGCACTGGCGAATGAATACCAACTAAAAAGTGTAGAAAACCAGTGTGCCTGAATACTCATTATCCATAACCAGGGAGTAGTGCTCATCTGCGATAATGCATAGACAAACAGAAATACAGCAGATAACCTAAATACTGTCCAATAAATTTTTGTATCATTAACTGGCGCTTTTTCCTGGGCCAGGGATAATGCCCTGAATTTGCGTCCAAACCATGACCATAGCCCTAAGAATATCAGGGTAAAAGCAACATACATGCCTGAATTCAAAAACACTTTTTTACCAAAAAGTACTTTATCCTTGCCCGGCTCAGCTTCTGTAACCCATTTATAGATCGGGTTAACGCCATGGGCATCACGAACAGTAAATACAATCAGGAATAATATAATTGCCAATATAATAGCAAAAACCCACACATTGGCACCAATTGCCTCAGGCACCCTGCGGTAAGCCACAATCCATGACCCCTGAGCAAGGGAAACGGCCGCCTGTATAAAAATACTAACCGTTGTTATCAGTGTAAAAAACACGCTATCGTGCAACAATACAGCCCAAAACCTGGCCTTATCCACATCGGTATGCCCTAACAGCAATGTAGCAATACCCCCTATCAGTGTCAGCACGCCTACAGCAATCAGCGCGAGGCTGGTATTTTTTAAGCGGCCGGGTATCTCAAAATGATCATTCATTGTTTGCAACTTTTTATTAAATACGTTTGTAATTATACTTTCAACTAATTTTATTTCTTCGAATCAACCGCTGCCAATGGTTTTGCAGCACCAGCAGTATCAGTCTTTGCAGGTGCTTCAACTTCACCAAAGGCAAATGCATCGCCACCATTCTTAGACTGGGTCTGCTTGATATAAGCAATAACCATCCAGCGCTGCTTAGCATCGAGCTGGCTGGCGTAGCTGCCCATCATATTCTTACCGTATTTTACCGCAGCATACATCTGACCAACAGGCATATGCAGGTATTTGGCATCTTTAAAATTTGCAGGCATAGATGCAAATTTGCCACTGGAGTAAAGCGGTCCCTGGCCATCGAGATTCTGGCCGTGGCAGATACCGCAATAAATATTGAATAACCTGCCGCCTTCTTTTAGTTCAGCTGCGCTGAATTTCATGGAAGTTGAGAATGATTTATAAGCAGTAGTATCACCCTCTTTCAAATGATCGGGCAACTGATGTCCCCTTGCTATGGTTCCAGATACCGGGAGACGGCTGGTCATGCTGTCGTCGAAGTTCGGATTGGAAGTATAAGCATCATAAGCACGTGAGTAGGTCATATCAGGTGCATAGATGTGTCCCGGAGTTCGACGGATATTGCCCGAGTCGCACGACATCAGGCCAATCGTCAGTCCCAGGCTTGCTACCAGTATGCTTTTAATCTTGTTCATATTCAAAGTTCTAAATAGTCTTAAGTCTTTAGTAGAAAGTAATCAGTATTATTCTCATTTTCTCTACTCTAAATTTCAAATTTCTTTCTTCAAATGCCACAATTAAACAGTGGCCTGCAATTCATACGGCTCTTTTTTATCCCAGCGGCCATACCACCAGCCCGACTCAGCAACCTGCACATTCACTTCTTTTGCACCTGTTGCCCTGAGGAATGCAGTAACTTCTGCTTCAGGTGTATGTGCATTGAGTTCGATAGCCATAACAAACAGGTCATCGCTCTGGCGCGGATGGAATACATGCTTCTTAACCCCCGGCATAATCTGGTTGAGATAACAGAAAGTAAGTGTCATGCCCACAGCTGCAAACAAAACGGTAAGCTCGAAAGTAATAGGTATCCAGGCTGGCAATGCAAAGTGTGGTTTACCACCATAATTAATAGGCCAATCGGAAGTAAATATCCAGGAAATGAAGCCTACAGCAGTAGAAGTGCCACACAGACCATAAATAAAGCCGGCAATATGCAGATCAGACTCCTTCAGGCCCATTGCCTCATCGAGGCCATGTACTGCAAACGGAGTATATACATCGTGAATCTTATAGCCGTTCCGACGCACTTTTTTGACAGCAGGAAACAATACTGCCTCATCATCATAAGCCGCTACCGCAAATTTTTTTATTCCCATTTTTTAAAAAATTAGTCGTAAGTCGTAAGTCAAAAGTCGTAAGTCAAAAGTCGTAAGTCTAAAGTCGTAAGTCTAAAGTCAGAAGACCAATTACAAACTATATTTTATTTCTTATTCAAATCCTAAATTCCAAATCCCAAATTCCAAATCCCAAATTCCAAATTCCAAATTCCAAATTCCAATTTAGCTCAATCCCTATCCTCTGTCCAGCATCAGATACCAACGTACCCCCCTTCAGGGGCCGGGGGTTTAGTGCGCCAATACTGCATCATGTGCATCTTCATGACTTTCATGAATAGCATGAGTCAGTTCTTCCGGAGTCATTGCATCAATCTTTTCATGGCCTCTCTTGTAATTATCACCTGAGGTCTTGAGAATAAACTTGATTTCTGCTACTGCAATAACAGGGAAGTATTTTGCAAACAGGAAGTAACAGGTAAAGAATAATCCGAATGTACCGAGGTAGAAACCAACCTCAGGCCATGTAGGACTATAGTATGCCCAACTGCCAGGAACCCAGTCGCGGTAGGTAGAGGTAACGATGATTACGAAACGCTCGAACCACATACCGATGTTCACCACTATTGACATTACAAAGGTAAAAGGCACGTTGCGGCGCAATTTCTTGAACCAGAACAACTGAGGAGAAACCACATTGCAGGTCATCATTGCCCAATAGCTCCACCAGTACGGGCCCATAATACGCCACTGGAATGCAGCCATCTCGCCCCATGACTGAGAGTACCACGAAATGAACAGCTCGGTAAGGTAAGCCACACCTACTATAGACCCTGTGAGTACGATGATTTTATTCATAGCCTCCAGGTGACCAATGGTAATATACTCTTCCAGGTGAAGGATCTTGCGGGTAAGAACCAGCAGGGTGTTCACCATGGCAAAACCGGAGAATACCGCACCAGCCACGAAGTATGGAGGGAAGATGGTAGTATGCCAGCCGGGAATAACCGATGTTGCGAAGTCGAAAGATACTATGGTATGCACTGAAAGTACGAGCGGAGTAGATAAACCTGCAAGTACGAGTGCAAGCATTTCGTGACGCTGCCAGCTTTTTGCAGTACCTGTCCAGCCGAAGGAGGCAAGACCATAGAGCATTTTGCGGAGTTTGGTTTTTGCCCTGTCGCGGATAAGCGCGAAATCGGGAAGAAGGCCAGAATACCAGAACAATAAAGAAACGGTAAAGTAAGTAGATATCGCAAATACGTCCCAAAGCAGCGGAGAATCGAAGTTGGGCCATAACGGACCACGTGAGTTAGGCAGCGGTAATACCCAGAAACCATCCCAAACACGACCCATATGCCAGATAGGGAACTGGCCGGCACACATTACCGCAAATATGGTCATTGCTTCAGCAGCACGGTTCACACCGGTACGCCATCCCTGTCGGAACAGCAAAAGAATCGCAGAGATAAGAGTTCCCGCATGACCGATACCGATCCACCATACGAAATTGGTAATATCCCAACCCCAGCCTACAGTACGGTTAACGCCCCAGGTACCCAGACCCCAATAAACTGCCCAGCTAACGGAAAAAATACCGAAGCATAACAGTATTACTGAGAAGAAAAAGCCAACATACCACATCCGGCCCGGCTTGCCTTCGATAGGCCTGATAATGTCTTCAGACACCTGGTGATAAGTTTTGTTACCATCAACAAGTGGTTCCCTTACAAACGATTCGTACTTAATATGCATAGCACGTAATTAATATTTTAAACCCCAAACCCCTAAAGGGGCTTCCTTATTATACAATTATTTTTCCCTCTTTCTGAATTCCGGAATTGAGCCATTAGGCGATTCCGTAATTAAGCAATTCTATATATGATACTTCAGGAATTCATTTTTAGCTTCATCCTTAGCATCAATCTCATTGGTATTTCTGATCCTTGCCAGGTAATTTACGTTTGGCAAGGTATGTATATGCTCCAGAACATAGAATGTACGCTCCATTTGCTCCTGCCTGCGCAGCTTGAAAATGTTGCTTTCCTTATCTTTTACATTACCAAACAGAATAGCATCTGAAGGACAAGCCTGCTGACAAGCAGTTTTAACTGCACCATCCCTGAGCGGATGACCTTCTTTTTTAGCTGCCAGTTTGGATTCCTGCAGGCGCTGAACGCAGAAGCTGCATTTCTCCATAACACCACGGCTACGCACTGTTACATCAGGATTGAGCACCATGCGGGTTAGGTCGTCATTCATATCATCCCTGCGACCATCTTCGTACAGGTTACCATCGAAGCAATCAGCGCCGTTCCAGTCCATCCAGTTGAAGTGACGTACTTTGTAAGGACAGTTGTTTGCGCAATATTTGGTACCGATACAACGGTTATACGCCATCTGGTTCAAACCTTCTGAACTGTGGTTGGTAGCAGATACCGGACAAACGTTTTCGCATGGAGCGTTATCGCAATGCTGGCACAGCATAGGCTGGAAGATGGTCTGGATGGAATCCGGATTATCAACCATACCACTGAAATACCTGTCGATACGGATCCAGTGCATTTCATGATTTTTCAGTACATGGTCCTTACCTACTACAGAAACGTTATTTTCGGCCATACAACCTACAACGCAGGCGCCACAACCGGTACAACTGTTCAGGTCGATGGACATACCCCACTTGATACCTTCGTAAGGATAGTTTGGATAAAGTGTTCCGTTTGCACGGTAGCCTTCTTCAGTAGCAGTATCAACTATTTTTTCTTTGCTTTCTTTACCTTCTTCAATCCAAGGTTCTACAGCAAACTCAGCAATTTCTTCACCACGCTCCTTCAGTAATACCTTTGAATCTTTGGCAAATTCAGCCAGTGTATATTCATGAATTACCGGGCGAGCTTCATAACTGTTGTGCGTCTGCGTAACCGCTACTTCATATTTTTCTTCAGTTTTGGTAACAGTAACCGCATTGTGGTTCAGAATATTGGTTCCGTTGAAAGTACGGAAGGGATATGCATTTTTACCACCCTTTGTATCATCACTTGCTGCAGCAAGGCCCACTTTTTTATCGCGGCCAAAACCAGTAGCAATAGCAATTACATCGTTGTGCATACCTGGCACAACAATTACCGGCAACTTAACTTCAGTACCATTGGTACTCTTTACAATTACTACCCTCTTTTTGGCATCAACTTCAGTAAAACCAGTGAGTTCAGCGTCAAATTCCTTGCTTTTGGCACGCATCGGAGACATACAAACGTAATTGTCCCATGTAGCCCTTGTTATCGGATCGGGCATTTCGAGCAGCCATGGGTTATTGCTCCATGCACCACCGTGGCCTATAGCTACCTTCTGGTATACCACCACTTCGAAACCTTTTACTTCAGGTTCAGACTGTATTTTACCAGCTGCATCAGCTGCATTGCCGGCAAAGGCAGCTCCACCGTTTGGCATTTCGCCTGCAGGCTCAATCACGCCGTCCTGCAGCGCTTTATCAAATGCTTCCTGGCTACCGGTTTTCTTCATCCAGTAATCTTTCCAATAGTCGGCATACGATTGTAGGCCACCAGTCCAGGAAATCAGCGAATCGGCTAATGACCTTGTTTTAAACAAAGGTGCAATACCCGGCTGCATGAGGCTGAAGTAGTTTGTCTTAGGCTCTGCATCACCCCAGCTTTCCAGGTAGTTATGATCAGGAACAACATGCTTGCATTTCTGAGCAGTTTCGTCCATCCTGTCGGCAAAAGATACTGTAAGCGGCACTTTTGCCAGTGCGGCAGTAAACTTCTTATTATCGTAGTAATCGTAAACCGGGTTAACGCCATGAAGGAACAGTGAACCAACTTCACCTGCATCCATAGAAGCTACCAGTGTTGCAAAATCTTTATCAATACCTTGCTTGTAGTTGCTGGTTGTTGCCCAGTTGATGGTAACACCGTTGGCGCCTATCTTATCATTGATTGCGTTAACTATAATCTGCACATTCACATCATTGCTGCCACAAACCACCAAGCCGTTTCCTGCTTTAAGATCAGCGGCCGCATTGGTAATAAGGTCGTTCAGATGTTTGCTTGCAAAAGATGGCTGCGTGCCATTGGCAACCATATTATATAATGCTACAGCAACCTTTCCTGTTTCAGAAGGCCTGCAGGTAGCACGGAAATCGGCAGCGCCACCAGAGATGGTATGCGTTGCTTCAACCTGATAATGTTTGGATAATTTCAGTTCTTTGGCGCTGATTTTGCGGCCCTTTGAATATCCCTTGGCAAACTCGATAGGAGATAACCAGGTACCCAGGAAATCGGCATCAAGACTTACTATGGTTTTTGCTTTATCGAAATGATAAGTAGGCAATGTCTTCTTGCCATAGCAAGCTTCATTGGCCTGCAACATACCTGAATAAGAAACAGCATCGTAAACGATATGCTTTACGGTAGTGTATCTGGCCAGAAACTGAGTAATGATTTCTTTAACTGTAGGGCTGAGTAATGAAGCAGTAACGAGGTAACCGGGCTTCATACCTATTCCGTCCTTTATTGCCTTATCTATTGAATCAAAAGTAGCCTCTGCGCCATCGGTATAAGGGTGGCGGATGCGTGCTTTATCATACAAATTCAAAACAGAAGCCTGAACCCTTGCGCTGGTACCACCTTTTGTAACTGAAGACAAATCATTGCCTTCAATTTTAATCGGGCGGCCATCGCGTGTTTTTACAACAACTGCGCAATAATCACCACCATCGGCAAAAGTAGAAGCATAATAATTAGGCACACCCGGAGTAATATCTTCGGGCTTGATAGCATAAGGGATAGCCTTACGAACCGGCATTTCGCAACTTGCAACCAAGGTTGCCGCCAAAGTGCTGAAACCCATGAATTTCAAAAAATCGCGGCGTGGTGTAGTGGCGCTAAATAAGCTGTCGCTTAAATCGAATGGCAACTCTTCTTTAAACTCATCACCGGCCACATCTGTGGGGCTATTGATTTTATTAAGATCTTCCAGGCCCGACCAATACTGTTTTTGACTCATATTGCAAATTCAAAATTCTTTAAAAAAGTCTCAATCTTTTATAAGAGGTAATCAGCTTTTTATCTGCCTTTTACCCTGATGTCATTTTATTGTTTTGTAACCAAGAAAAAATTTCAGGGCTACAAAAATTATATCACTAAATAAAAAGCTCAATCAATCTTCCAAAGCCCAAATACAATTCCCAAATTACTCGCCTTCAGGGGCAGGGGGTTAATAATGGCACTTCTGGCACTCCAGTCCGCCCATATCGGCTTCTGTTACTTTATCACGTTTGCCGGATTTCAGCTCATCATGATATTTTTCAAAAACACTATAGTAATTATTCTCAGTAAATTTCACTTCAGTCTGGCGGTGACAGTTGATACACCAGCCCATTGATAATGGTGCGAACTGGTAAACCTCATCCATTTCCTGTATCGGGCCATGGCAGCGCTGGCACTGGATCTGACCTACTTTTACGTGCTGTGAGTGATTGAAATAAACGTGATCGGGCAGGTTATGGATCTTTACCCACTGTATCGGGGTAGCCATGATGTTTCCCTTCGCATCGCGGATGTAATCTTTCTTAGCCGGATCCCAGCCAGCATACTTATACAGCATCTGAATCTGCTCAGTACCATTGATCTGCTTGCCTTCAGCGGTTTTGAGGATATGTGCTTCAGCACCTTCGCCACCTGAATAGGAATTGATCTGTTTGTGGCAATTCATACACACATTGGAAGATGGTATCATTGCCTGGCGGCTCTTTTCAGCACCTGCATGACAATAAAGGCAATTGATCTGGTTGATACCTGCATGTACTTTATGAGAATAATATATAGGCTGCAGCGGCTGATAGTTCTGCTGGCGTCCTTCACCAACGGCGCCATTGGTAAGCCAGTATCCAGCCATTATGAAAAGAAGAATAGCAACAATTGCAATCACCAGTTTGCTGCGATATAAAGGAATTTCTTTTTCGTTAGGAATGCCTTCTTTTTCGTTGGCTATGCGTTTGAGGCCCTGGTTTGAACGCCACAGAATAATAACGAGCAGCAGGAGCGCTAATGTAATTACTGTATATATCCAGCCATTGCTTTCCGTTTCTTCGCCACCAGCAGCCGGAGCAGCCGCTATAGCAACAGGAGCCTTAAACTCATCAACATACTTCAGAATAGCATCAATATCATCGGTAGATAACTGCGGGAAAGCGGTCATCTGGGTTTTATTGAATTTAGTGAAAATGGCCACCGCAGTAGGGTCGCCGGCTGCTACGAGTGCAGATGAATTATGAACCCATTTGTAGCCCCATTCCTTATCAGGGAATGTCTTGTCAATATTCTGCAAAGCAGGCCCGGTCGCGTCTTTGAGCGGATTGTGGCACGATGCACAATTGGACATGAAAAGCGCCTTCCCGTCGGGTGCTGCGGTTGCGGGAACATTGCATAAAAGCAAAACGATAAAAAACGAGAAAATGCTACGGGAGCAAATTCTGAACAGTGGCTTTAATGATTCTGGCACAGGAATAAAAATTGAAAATTAACTTTCCTTTGTTAAAAGCGGTGGCAAAACTACAAACTATCATCAAAAGTTGTACACATTTGCAAAAAAATGTTTTTCAGCATTGGCGCGGGTTTCAGCCCTGTTTTTGTTATAAAAATATTTCTAATTTCATTTTTGTCATAGAAATCTCATTGCAGCAACCGGACTATAGGGTCTTATTTACACCCAAACTCATTGGGCCATTTTTTTATTAATAGTGCCTAATGAAATGAATACTTTACGATTATTTTTTAATAGAATGTATATTTATTATATGCTACCGGTTCTTCCTCCGTCCACAGGAATAGATGTACCGTTGACATACGAAGCAGCAGGGCTTGAGAGGAAAGCTACCATTGCAGCGATCTCATCTGGCCGGCCGAAACGCTTTGCAGGAACTTCTTCCATCATCTGCGCTTCAATTTCTTCCCTGCTCTTTCCAGTTTTGACTGATTTATTCTGAATAATTCCCTCCAGCCTTTCGGTAGAGGTGGCGCCGGGTAAAACGTTATTTACTGTGATTCCAAACTGCCCCAGTTCATTGGCCATTGTTTTGGCCCAGGAAGCCACAGCGCCTCGTATGGTATTTGAAACTCCCAGGTCTTTCAGAGGAATTTTTACTGAGGTGGAAATGATATTTATAACACGTCCGTAACCTTCTTTTTTCATTCCTCCGGCCACCAGCCGAGTGAGGATATGATTGCAGATAAGATGCTGGTTAAAAGCGCTGATAAATTCTTCAGGTTTGGCATTCATTATTGGTCCGCCGGCAGGGCCGCCGCTGTTGTTGATGAGAATATGGACCATATTTTCTTTCAGAAAATTACTCACCACATCGCTAACCTGTTCCGGTTTGGAATAATCGGCCACGAGGTAATAATGCACCTGCCCCTTCGTGGTATCGAGGCCAGATATCGCAGTCCTGAGTTTTTCTTCATTTCTGGAAATAAGCACGCAGCGCGCACCCATGGCGGCCAATGCCTGTGCTGAAGCGAGGCCAATGCCTTGTGTACTGCCGCCTATTAGGGCGGTTTTGCCGGTAAGATCGAGTGATAACATGATGTAAAATTAGCAGAAACCAAGCAGACAATTTATATAAAGTCCCAAGTCTTTATTGCCAATCAATTTGAATTGGTAAAAAAAACCAAACCTTTACATTCTTTCCATTTTTCCTGCCAGGTATCCAGGGTGGCATAAGTTTTACCATGCTGATCGCCGCTTCATCGCAGGATTGGCTTATACTTTTACGAACTTCAATATTGCTGATGCCACCATCTTCATTTACAACAAATTTTAATGTTATTTGGTCATTTATGGCTTCAGAACTGTCGGGATGGCAATGCAGTTTTTTTGCGATATAGGCTGGCAGGTCAAAACCAGGTGAAGGCCTTTGTTCTATGTAATTGTAAATCATTACAGTGTCTGCATTTTTCTTTTCTAACTCGTTTACCTGAGCGGCCATTGAGATGGAGAGAATCAGCGAAATGAGAAGAAGTGAATATTTTAGGCTCATTACAATTATAATTATTATATGTGCTGAACAAATAAAGAAATAGTCCTACCTTAATTGTTATTTTTCATCCTGTCCTGAAAAAGTTGACTAA
>Ga0214164_1000777_pt1 | contig 19962 bp, 21 predicted proteins | sample TroBogepilimnion_13_FD_153003 | JGI IMG/M metagenome (GOLD analysis project Ga0214164, IMG submission 153003) | Freshwater microbial communities from Trout Bog Lake, WI - Practice 03JUN2009 epilimnion v4 | ecosystem: Environmental > Aquatic > Freshwater > Lake > Epilimnion/Euphotic zone ...
ACTTAGTTTTTTAGAGTAATGCTTACAGCAAGCCGGCGATAGTTTAAATGTGAAATTAATTAGGCCAGATTTATTGCACTCAGATCATTGTGTATTCTATGCCAGGTAACAGAACGCATTGGTTTACCAGGTATTGGTAGTTGTTATGTAAGAAGTGCGCTTGTTCCTCCCCCATAAATGGGTGGCTGCCATCTTTATAAGTCTTGCTTTTGTATAAGACTGGCTTAATTTTTGGTGTACTCATTGTCGTTTGGTTTAAACATGGTTTAAACAATTGCCTACATCAAAGGTAAAGCACTTTTTCAATAAAACAAACGGAATACAGTAGAATCAATACTCTTGATATATTCTAAAGGAATGAGTTGGAATAAAAAGGAAGTAAAAGTAGTCCTGGCGAGGCCACTGATGATTTAAATCAAACGCCCGGTAACTTAGCGTTTCCGGGCGTTTTTAATTTCTGTTTATAACAAGGAGGTTATTTTGAATTCCAATCTATTTTTTACCTGGTTTGGCCATCTTTGTTACAAAGTCTTTACCTGCTTTAAACTTAGGAACTTTACGTGCTTTGATTTTAAGAGCGGCACCTGTTTGCGGATTACGGCCTACTCGTGCTGCTCTTGCAGTAACAGAGAAAGTACCGAAGCCAACCAGAGTTACTTTATCTCCTTTTTTCAGGGCTCCAATTACAGCATCTGTAAATGAATCCAAGGCATGGTTAGCCTGTACTTTGGTAATAGACGCGTCTTTGCCAATTTTTTCAACCAGTTCTGCTTTGTTCATTTTAGAAGTTGTTTTTAAAGTTAATAAATGAAGAGAATCAAATGTAATGAATTTCAGATAATGTAGTATCCGATTTTTTTTTCAGAGCGGCAATAACTTTTATCCGGTGTGTGCTTTATATAAATCAAAAATCCCCGCAAATATAAAATAAGCGGGGATTTTTTTGAGGTCGAAAGCGGACGCAAACTATATCTTTTGCCTTGTTTTTTAATTATCTCGATTAATGTAATAAATTAGTATTTACAAGGCTTTCAAGCGATATGAAAACAGTAACCGAAAGCAAAAGTAAATAAAAGTTAAAAAAAGGTGTACCCCAATGGTGTACCCCAAGATTCTTTTACTATCTTTGTATTCAGCATCAAAAAAGCGATACAATGAAAGTAACATTCTATCTAAAACGTCCCGACAGCGACAACCCAACGGCTATTTATTCCCATATTTTTTATGACGGCTATAAGAGGGTTAAATATTATTTACCTGACAAACAGATAGAGCCTAAGCACTGGAATACAAAGAAACATGAAGCCCGTCAAACACTGGCAGGCCATGCAGTATTTAACAGGGAACTAAAAACCAAAGCAGAGGATATTTTAGAAGTAATAACCAAATATAAGAGCGCAGGAGATGGAAAACCACCAACCCCCGATAAATTGAAATCATTATTAACGGAGAAATGGAAATCCACACCCATAGACGAAATAATGACCTTTTTTAAGTTCTTTAATATCTTTATTGAAGATAGTAAAGCAGGGATAAGGTTAACCGATAAAAGTAAACCAATTGCACCAGGAACGATTAGAGCTTATGAAGTATCTAAAACATTTTTTGAAAAGTACAATAATCAGGCAAAAACAAAAATAAACTTCGATAGTATTGATATGGCTTTTTATACTGACTTCAAAAAGTATGCGATCAAACAAAAGCAATCAACAAACTATATAGGAAAGCATATTAAGACTTTAAAATCGGTACTTAGATATGCTGAGAATCATTTCAATATTGAAGTGAATCAAACCTACAACAAGAAAATATTTACCACTATCAAAGAAGATGCAGATACGATATATTTACCGGAACATGAATTGAAGGATATTGCAGAACTTGATTTATCTGATAGCCTAAGCCTTGACCGGGTACGTGATTTGTTCTTAATAGGTTGCTATACAGGTTTAAGGTATTCCGATCTTTCAACACTTCGCCCGGAACATATAAACGGGAATATGATAACCATTAAGGCACAGAAAACAGGTGAAACGGTTGTAATTCCTGTACATAGCATGGTAAAGTAGAAAATAAAGGTAATAGAATAAAAGTCTATCCAGCTATTAAAATCAATTCTTTATTAGTCCGAGGTATTTTTAGTAAAGCTACTTTATTTTTTTACAGCTTAGTAGAGTAACATCATTGCTTTATATGGTAATTGATAACTACCTTTCGATATTAAATACAGAAAATAATTTCAATAACACTTAATCAAATCTAACAAATATGCGAGCAAATTTTTCAATTTTTGAAAGTATCTTAGTAGAGATGCCAAATTATGAGAAACAACTTGAAGAAATCCAACGCAGTGAAATCACTAAAAAATTACAAAACAAAAAAGGTGTTTATGTATTTTATGAAAACAATATTGCTGTTTATGTTGGTAAAACAGATAATCTTGGAAGGCGATTAAAAGAGCATGCACGTAATAGTTCTAAAAATAATGATGCAAATTTTGCATTTAAAATAGCAAAATTGGAATGGAAATTAAATAATAAAACTGCTATCAAAATCACAAGAAAAATATTAGATGAAACAGAAACTTTTTTGCCTCATTTTGATAAGGCAAAAAAAACCGTAGGTAATATGAAAATGAAGTTTGTTGAAATTGATGATCCTAACCATCAATACTTATTTGAGTTTTGGTTAGCCATTAAATTAAGTACCAAATATAACCAGTTTGTTAATACTTGAAGCTATTGGATTCAATACTTATGACGCGGATAATAAAATAGTGCTGTACAAACATTATATTATAATAAAATATATGTATGTATTTTTAAGAATCTGAACATTTTCAATCCTATGGATTAAACTCAAATCTAAAGTATGTCTATACCGGGGGTATGTGGTAGTAAAGTAACTTTACTGGTTATAAATTCAGTTTGTTAGTTTGTTGATTCAGTTTGTTACAAACTAAATTATTCAGTTTGTAGTTTGTAGTTTGTTGGGGGTATGTATATACCCCAACAAACTACAAACTGAGAATAAAAAAAGGTAAACATTGTTTCTATGCTTACCTTTTTTATTCACTTGCTATAATGGTAATTGAAAACTATTTATTCCATGCTGTTTAATTCTTCAGGAATAAGTATTGAATGAAAGAAAGTGATAGGGTTTATAGTTCATGCAAGTGCATACATAGCAGGACGGTATTTTGTTTTGATTTCCTGTGAACCATACTTTGTTTTGATTTCATCCAAGGAATAATTTTTACGGGAATTACTTTTGTATTCATCAGTCCTGAAATACCAGGCCACCTTTTTAGAGGCAAAATAAAAACCAGCTTTTTTAAGATCAGCTTTAACAGGGAATGTATTTCCAGTTACCCAAATCCAACATCCTACCAATTCAATACTAATACCATCTAAATTAATAATTGCTGCAATTGCATCCCTGTATTTTTCATTCTCAGTAATAATGTCGCTGATTTCAGCATCAGATAAATTTTCACCCTTTGCAATCTTTGTAATAGCAAAAGAGTATTCATTGTTGATAGCCTGCATAGTGGCTAAATCCCCACCTTTATCAGGGTGGTGAAGTTTTGCTAATGTCTTGTAAGTTGCTTTTACTTCGTCTATTGTTTTGCAGTCATTGAAGAATTTCATAAGCTTGATTTTTAGTTGGTTTTAAAATGATACTGCAAAGTTATCATGGTTATACTGGTTATACAAGTTATTCAAAAGGATTAACTTTAGAATAACAATGTTATACAGTATAATTTGGTTATTCCTGTTATTCAATTTATCTTTACAGGAAATTTATATTTATGGCAGAAAATAGAAAATCAACTCAGACAGGTATTAGGATACCTGACGATACACTAAGCAAGACAAAGTATATAGCATGGTTTGAACGGGAAACCCTGACAGACAGGCTTGTAAATTTGTTAGATGCTGATATTGCTAGGTGGGAGAAGAAAAACAGCCCAATTACGCCTGAAATGATAGCAAAATCTGAAAAGAAGAAATAAAGTAGCTTTATTTTTTAGCAATGAAACTTTTGATTTGTGATAAATCATGAAAGTATAATGGAATCTGCATTGAAGTGCCAATACTTCATACTTTTAAAAACCACTTTAAAAAGGCACCCCACCCGCTTAGAGTGTACCCCGATAGTGTACCCCAAACATAAAAAATGGACTGTAAACGATTGATTTACAGTCCATTACTATTTTTTAAAGAGGTCGAAAGCGGATTCGAACCGCTGTAGCAGCTTTTGCAGAGCTGTGCCTAGCCACTCGGCCATCCGACCGTGGTGCAAATGTAATAAAATTTCGGTGGTTAGCAATTTTCTCTTCAATTCGGTGAAGAAAAATTTCTTTACCCGCAAGATGCTTGCTCATACTGTATTATTGGAGCGTTTAGAGTTAAATGAACTGAGGGTATAGGTGCGCAGTTCTGTTCAAGAATAACAAAAGTAAACTCAGACTGCAATCCACCTATCTTGAATTAGAGTTTAGCTATTATCACATATTTGTTGCCCCGAAACCGTTTCTCTGACTCATGCGGGTTGCATGAAAACTAAACGCTCAAAAGTAGCAAGCTCGTTCGCTCTTTTTGGTTAATTTTATATCAAACAGATATTGATAAAATTATGAAAGGCTTACTGTTCCTTGTGTTGATGCTTTGCCTGCAATATGAAGTTATTGCCCAGAATAATACAACCCAGTCTGAGTACTCATTGCCCCGGAAGCCCGCCGACGATGCTGATATGTTGTGGAAGAAGCGGGTGTGGCGCGAAATAGAGGTGTATGAGCGGGAAAACAGCCCGCTGAGAAGTGAAGAGACAGATGCGCTGGCAAGTATTTTGCTGAACGGTATTAAGTCCGGAATATTAAAGGCATATGCGAGTGAGGATACTGCTTTTCTTCATCCATTGGCATTGCAAGCAATAGACACACTATCCTTGTGCGATGCATCTGGTCTGTCTTCCTATGCCCGCTCCTACCAGCATCGCTTGAAAATGGGTGACCCGGATATCAAAGATACCTCAGCTATAAGATCATGCGTGTTTCCACAGCAGGTAGAGTTTTATGAAATCAAAGAAGATTGGATATTCAACCGGAATACCGGTAAGATGGAGGTTTACATTGATGCGATAGCTCCTGCAGCATATGTGCATGGAGTAAAAAAGCCACTATTCTGGCTGCATTACCCTGAGATCAGGAACTATATCAGCAATTACGGGGTATATGATGAAGGCAAAAAAATGAATCTGAGCTGGGCCGGGTATTTTGAATCCCGTAAGTTCAGCTCAATGATCACCTGCATACCGGGAGGTAGGAACGAAACAAAACCTGATAAACATGGAAAACACAAGAAGAAAAGTAAGGGGGATGACAGCGGAACATCACATGATGTTTGGGTTTATTGATTTTTTTTCTGAGGGGCAACCCTTATTCCACAAGCTGCATATTTAATGTTGTAACAAGCATATACAAGCTGCATTGACCGAACAAAAAGCCATAGAGGGATGTAAAAAACAAGACAGGATATGTCAGAAATACCTGTTTGATACCTACTCAGATGGGATGCTGATGGTGTGTATGCGCTATGTGAAGAGCCTGCCCGATGCGGAGGAAATGATGCTGAACGGATTTTATAATTTCTTTAAAACCATAGACAGGTTTATATACAGCGGACAGGGTAGTATAGGTGGCTGGCTGAAGAAAATTATGGTGAACGAATGCCTGATGCACCTGAGGAAAAAGGGGTTGAAAATAGTAAATGAAACAGATGCCAGCAATACTGCCACAGATGATGGTATAATAAGCAGGATGAATGCCAATGAAATTTATAAACTGGTGATGACTTTGCCCGAAGGATACCGGACGGTGTTTAACCTGTTTGTGATAGAAGGCTATACACACAGGGAAATAGCAGTGATGCTGGGTGTGAATGAAGGAACAAGCAAATCGCAACTGAGCAAGGCAAGAATGCAACTACAGAAAATGATAAAAGAACGTGCGTTATGAAAAAGAATGATGGCGACCAGATATTGCGGCAGAAAATGGAAGAACTGGGCACGCTGGATGGCGGTATTGTATTTGGCAGAGAGGAGGCATGGGATAAACTACAGAGCAGGATGGATAAAAAGCCTGCATTAGTAATACCTATCAAAATACGGATGGCTGCTGCTGCGGTTTTGATGATTATGGCTGGCGCAACAGCCGTTTATTACTCATCGGATTTTCGTTTAGTTAAGACCGGCAATTCCGGGCCGGGCAGACATGATATAAAAAATATTTCCGGCATGGAGACCGGAAAAAAGGAGGCGGCAACAGAACTAACCAGGGTAAATATTGACAAACCAAATAAAGTAACCAGTCCGGCAATAGTGCACTACTCAGCACCAACAGAAAAGTTGCAAAATAAAACAAATTCACCGGCCTGGACAGTAAACGATAGTGTTATTTCCACAGTGCCAGTTAGTCTTCCTTCACCAGTGGCGAAGCTGCAAATACCGGCAAATAAGGAGATGAAAGTTGTATATATTGATGACGTTGAACATTCCAGAACGGAAAAAAAACAGCCAGTTTCAGACATAAATGCTCCCGTTGTGAAACTTGATTTAAAGGCCATGCCGGTAAACTACATAGGTGATGTAGAGCGGAATGAAGCTGAATTCAGAACAATGTTGCGGGATAACCCCAGAACGCTGGTCCGGAATATTTTTGCCCGGCCTGTATACCAGGAGGAGGATTATTCCCCGCAAGAGTACACCCAGTCCCATAAATTTATGAAAGGCATATTTAACAATCAAAATTAAATAAATGAAAAGACTGATCTTAATTGTTTTGCTTACAGCAGTAAGCATGCAGGGCGAACTATTGGCCCAAGGTGAATACCAGAGTGAACGGGTAAAACAGATGAATAAAAGTAAAACCGAGCAAACCTTCAATGCCTACCTGGGCATGATAAACATAAGAGATTTTGTGGTTCTTAAGGAGGGCTCGTTGATACTTGATCTCAGCGATATGAGTGATTATAAAAACTTCAGAAACCTGGATTCTCTACTGACCATTTTCAGGAACGATATAGCTTTTTACAAAGATTCTTTATCGGGTAATCCGACAGGCAGTGTGCGGATTGACTATGTATTTAATGAACTTTATTCTTTCAGAAAGATAAGATTTAAAAAATACCCTTCGGACGGCAGCATATTCCTTAATAAGGACGGGGATATTTCCAAACTGAAATTTGAGCAGGATACTGTGCGCATTATTATACAAAAGTCAAGATTAGGGATAGGGCACAACAACCGGCCGGGGTTATGTACGGTACCTTATTCCATACAGGCTACATTTGTGCTCGGCAACTACTATGATATTGATAAAATACTTGCCGACAAGGTACTTGGTAATATTGTAGACACTCTTGAAAATTTTTCAGGAAAGAAAAACTCAAAAAAGAACAGTTTCCCTTACCCTTTAACGGTTATTTATAACCCCTATTATTCGGGGGAAGGGTCGCTGGTAAGTTTTCCTGTTTTGATGGATAATGAGTATGGTGTGAACGGAATAAAACCTAAGGGGAAATTCTTCAGTGTCAATGCATCTTTCGGGGCAGGACTTGTAGGTAACCAGATTTCACCAATGATGGATGCCGGTATCCAGTACAACCGGTACTGGAGGCCCGGAAATTTCAGTGATCACAACGTTTACCGGCTATCTGCTTCCCCCTACTTTTTCTTCAACAGGGATGAGAAAGGAGATCTGGTGGTGCAGGATAACTGGTTTATTAATATTGATGTTGGCGAAGTGGATGAACGGAATCAATATGGCTGGTATGGGAAGGCGGCTACATTCGGGGTTGGTTATCTGGCGCTGCAAAAGGGTGATTATTTTAAGGGTACTACAATGAAAATATTTACCGACATAATTTTCATTAAAGGCCTGACTGTAGTGCCTGAACTGATATTTACCAATAATTTCAGGCAGGTGTTTCCCGGCATCACAGTAAAAGTACTTTAAGCTGGTAAAGAGATGAAAACTAACCTGAGTATCATCGCTATATTAATTTGCAACCTGGTATCGGCACAAAAAGTGTCTGTGAAAAAAGATACCGTATATGCAGAAAACAAACCCAGTGCATTGTTTAAGAAGGGTACTACACTAAACAAACGCTATTTTGTTTATGATCTTAAAGGAGTTGAATTGATGGAACTGCATAGCGGAAGGATCGAGCTTAAAGGCAAGCCGGGCTATGTGGTCAACTTTCTGAACGATATGAAACAGGCAATGATCATAAAGGATGCTCAATTCCCGGTTTCATTTCTGAAAGAACTGGTGAGCCGGCAACTGATTGTAGGTGAAGCAATAAGCAAAGAAGCTGAAATTAAATTTATTGCAGCCCATCCTTTGCCTGATGGATATACCGATGTAGAACAATTGATAGAGTATGATGGGTATAGGAGTAAAAGGTGAAAATTTGGCTTTATAAGTAAAATGCATTAGCTTTATTTAATAAATTAAGTTGCATGTGCAAGGCTATGGTATTTCTTGTTTTTTGTGCTGCTTTATCTTTTCCGGGTAATTTACTTTTTGCACAAAACTACAGCAGAGACAGTTACTTGATGGATATAGGATTCAGGAGTAAAGTACACCTGCTTACCAGTAGTGTGCCTGATGGAAGCAACATAGGCCTTTATGACAGCCCATTAATGATGGGCAAAGATCAGAGTATAAACTGGAAATATGAAGATGTATCAGTGAGGAATGATTCCTTGTTTGTGAAGGAAGCTTTTTATGCCAGGTATCTGAAAGCGAATGGTTCCAGAATATTGTATGTTTATGGATTTGACGGACAGGATTTAATCAGGGTACAGTGGACAATTCCGGATAACAATGGCAAGATCTTATACGTTTTTACCTTTCTGGATACTAAACACAGGGCAGCCATTTCGGTTAATAGCAACACCGCAGATATAATGCTGTATGCCATTGCAAAGAATGAACTGATTGAAAACGGAAACAGGATAAATGTAAAGGCTGAAGAAGAATTCATAAAGGATCACCCTTATGATTGATTCTGGAAGAGCTTAATTTTCAGTATAAGTAAAAGCATTGGTTTTAATTAATAATCAAAAAGTATGAACAGGATTAATTTCATCGTTGCGCTAAGTTTAGTATTGCTGGTTAGCAGTAGTAGTGTAAAGGGCCAAACTACCAAACCGGGTTATGACAATATTCATATGGAGAAAGCGATGGACCCGTTGCATAAGATAAAGCTTGCACTTTTAGTTAAAGACCCTGTACAACAACCTCAGTTCAGCCGGAGTTGTAACAATTGGTCGTATAATAACAGGATAAGCCAGTTTAGAAATGTAACACCGTTTGACCCGATAGGGGATCTTCATAAAGTAAAGCTGGATTATAATCTCAAACCCAACATGGGCTTGCTTAGCAACAGATTTCAATATTGATATAAGTTTTTAACCACCAAAACATTTTTAGATGATCAGTAAATTTATTCTTATACCAACCTTTTGTATGTTCTTAGCAAAAGGCAATCATGCATACGCACAAACCAGCAACATACCACTTCCGGATGGGGTGCCGCAAACTTCCGAAGACATTAATAAACTTGTGCCGCAAGATACCTATGCGCTGCCATGGGGGCAGATAATGGAAAATAATATTTTGTGGAAGAAACGGGAATGGCGGGAGATTGATATTAAGGAGGCAGGCAATGAGGCGTTTCAGCATAAGCCGGATGCCCCCGATTTTGCCAATATGCTAATGGGGGCTATAGGGTCGGGCACAATTAAGGCCTATGATGCCGAAGATGGAGGCAGGTTCAGTAAAGAATTTTCCTCAGCTCAATTTACTGAACTTATGACAGGTGGAAATAGTCCGGCGAATAATTTCAGCCCTGAAAAAGTAATTAAATACCGGTTCAAGGAAGATTGGTTATTTCTGGAAAAGGAACATAAAATGGTTGTAAGAATAATTGGTATAGCGCCGGTAATGAAAGTAACCAACCCCGATGGTACCAGCAGTGAGCAGGAAGTGTTCTGGCTTTATTACCCCAATATACGCAACTTCCTGGCGCAGCATCCGGCCAATACCGGCGATGCTATAAGGAAATTAAACTGGGATGAGCTGTTTGAAAGCAGAAATTTCAAAAGTAAGATTGTAAAGGTCTCGGAGACTAACAGGCCGTGGGTTAACGATAAAAATATAACTCCGTCTGGTAAATAGAATTACCAGATAAAATGTAAAGACCTGGCTCGTATGAGTCAGGTCTTTACATTTTATTCAGTTTATTATTCTGTTACCCTTTCTTCGTCAGCAACAATGTTACCTTATTAAAGTCGGCTGCTGTATTTACTACTTTTCTGTATTTTTCATATTCGCTGGTTGCAAAATGCGTTTTCGGGCAGTATTCTTTTACGGTAACTACCAGTTTGTCGCCGTTTTTCTTATCCACAGTAAGCTTGTAATCTGAATTGAAGCTGATAACGGGTTTCAGGCCGAAGTCAACATAATCGGCCTGCATTTTTATGGCTTCGGGGTTCATTACTTTATAGCCCTTGGGTATGTTGATGGTAAAGGTGCGAGTCATGGTTTCGGGGTAGTCTCTGTCTATTGGCAGGACCCTCTTTTTTTCATAGTAGAGGCTGCTGTGCGGGCCAGCCAGTTCGCCGAGTTTGAACAGGTAGTTCTTGCCGGCTTTTTGGGTCAGTTCACTGGTATTTACACTGGCTGTTATTTCAAGCGGTGCATTGGTATACGAGCTGTTTATTGCAGCATTGCTGATGGTATATTTTTTTATGTCTTCTGGTTTATCCGATACAGATACTACTTTCCTTACAATTTCTTTTTCCTTGTTTTTAGGCTCCAGCATTAAAGCCTGCCTCAGGCCCGTGGCAGCATAGCCGGTGTAGGAATAGGAGATATCTATATCGGCATTCATATCTTTTGTGAAGGTTACGCCTGCCGCAATATTATCCTGGCTTGCATCTGCGTCAAGTGATTTGATAGTCCTTACTTTAGCCATGGGCCCGAAGTTGTCGTGTTTAGGAGGTATAACACAGAAAACACCTTTTATGCCCAGCACTTCATCGGGTATAATAGGGTAGCGCATATAAACACTGAGCGGAGAGATGTATTTATCCAGGTTGGGAAAATAGAACAGGTAGTTGTCCATATTTCCCCAGTTTTCAAAACCCCGGTCGAAATGGCTTTCTTTACGGTTGTAGGCCATGCCGAGCTCGTGTTTAACTTCAGCCTGAGTGAGGCAGGCAGCGAAGAGTTTTAAATAGCCTGAAGCTGTGGCTGCTTTATTTTTTATTATGCTGTCCAGTGCATCTGATTTTTCTCCATCAAGATATTGGTAAAGAACAATGTTATTTTTAATACCGTCTTCTATCTTTCTTACGTTTACGTCATCATCATCTGTTGGGTGCACGCCCAGTGTAATTAGGTATTTATTTACTGCGGCGCGATCTTCTTTGGTAAACTTGTAATGTTCATCAAATATTTCACGGGCCATGTGATCCCAGGTCAGTATTCTTGCGGTATCCGGCCTGTTTTCATTAATGAATTTATGCACCCTGTATTCGGCGCGCTGGCAATGCAGTTCGTAGAATGCATCGGGTTCATCTTTAAGGGCCGGAATATCTTTTTCCTCAATACTTATATGGCGCCTGTTATGGAGCAAAATATCTTTACCATCCGGGAATCCATTATAACTCTTCTCGTCAAAAACGATATCGTTGGGATAATCTATTTCGAACCTGGTGCTTGCTACCGGCACCTGGTACTGGAATATCTGGCTTCCGAAGGCAGACCATGGTTTGATTTCTTTGATCAGCAGTTCCACTTCTGCATCTTTAACGAGACCTTCCATTGCAAAAACGATTTCGTACTGGCCAGATTCGTTTTTAGTCACTTTTATCATGTCCTTGGCTATATCCATTATTTTGCCATCGGGCAGTATGGTGCGGGCTTTTATCAGCGGCACCCTTGTGCGCGACCCTACAGGGATCATCACTTTATTGAACATTTCAATGCCCCTATCATCTATTATTTTGGCTATTCTGTGCTGGGTATAATAAACATTTATGCCTTTACCTTCGTAGCGGTAATCGAGCGTTACATCATGCAGAAGCAGTATTGCCGATTCATGTTTGTATTGGGGAGGCAGGTCATGGATAGCAGGTTTTTCCACCCATTCGGTAACCGTGTTATTATTATGAGACAGCTTCTTTTGTGCGGTAACAGCAGTTGCCGCCATTGAAAAAAGTATAATAAATGATGCAAGTTTTTTCATTGGAAAATATTTATCATTTTTTGCCCGACTGAACTTACTTCTGCTCCATATCAGGTCTTGAATATTAATTGTTTCAGAAGCCCTTTCCAGGTGATTCTTTAATTTTTATTTTTTTGCCGTAAGCACTACTGTTTCTTTGTACAGGTTTTTCAGGTCGTCGACCAGTTTGTTATTGCTGGCAAACAATTTAGGACTTACATCCAGGGTGTTGAGTGTATATTCTTTTACCAGTACTATCCTGTCTTTTTCGGCTTTATAAGTAATATCGTAACTCCACAAACCATCAACCGAACCATGCGCTGAAGGAGGCAGATGGGTTACTTTGAATCCTTTAGGCACATCAAGTACCACCACTTCCTTTTCGGTTTGCTTATAGTCGTAATAGTAAGGCACTCTCCGGTTTTCGGTATCAATCCTGTTCTCTTCAAAAGTGTGTTTGAGGTTCATATTGATGTAGTAGTCCTTTCCTATTTTGCTTACATAATCATCCAGGTTGAAATCGGTCTCTATAGATGCATCCTTATCTTGTGTAAGCCCGGTGGAAGTAACATGCTTATCGTGCTGGTATTTATCTGTACCCCTTATGGTAAGCTCCCGTACCCTTTTATCCCAGTCGTCGCCTTTAAGGTACATTCTCAGGTAACCGATATACCATGCTTCATCACCTTTGTAGTATTGTTTTACTTTACCCGAAAGTTTATTGCCGTTGAAACTTATTAATGTACTGTCGACAACTACATTTTTATCGGATGATGAAATGGGAACATTGACAATCTTGTAGTTCTTTTCGTCAATGGCAATCATAGCTTCCTTACCCTGAATTCCAGATGGCGCCTGGCCGAAGGGGATGAAAGGATGCGTGCCATCAACAAAAATCCATTCATCGCCCATTTTAAGAGCGCAGATCATATGGTTGCTGGCCAGTGGCAATGGGGTTTCATCGAGCTTAAAAGGAAGATGACGGGTGCCAATCCAGGTATAGTGCGCATCAAGCCCTGCCCGGCGGAACATATTAACCAGTAGAGAGGTCATATCTTTACAATCGCCGTATTTTCTTTTCATTACAGAGTCGGCCTGACGGGGTTCGAAGCCCTCCAGTCCTTTTTCGAATGCTATATAATGGATGTTTTTCTGTACCCATTCATAAATGTGTTTAGCCTTCTCCCTTGGGTCTGTATCCTTCCTGGTAATTTCGGCAACAGATTTATCCAGAAGGGTATCTTTTCTAAGGTCATGATTCCTGATGTATTTGTAGAGGTATTTGTACAGCTGGTCGGCATCAGCAAGCATATCTACCTTTTTATTGGATTCAGATAATTTGTAAGAAGTTATATAAGGGATAATGAGGTCGGCATAATACAGTGCAGTAGGCACATGGTCGAACTCCTTAAATGCAGGTACATCTTTGATCTCAAATTTGTAGGTTATCTTATTTCCTTTTTCCGTAACGGTGCGTTTGATGCGCGCTGTATCCAGCCCTTTTAAAGCAAAGGCCATATTTACAGTTTTGGGTACCGTTACTTCAAATGTTGCCATATCAACCGGGATGTTTTCCTGGAAAGTAAAGGGTTGCAGCATATGCGGATCTGTATGCTCGAGCGCATAATAAGTATGCGTAACAGAATTTTTCAGCAGGCCAGAATAAGCCACAACAATCTCGCGCAGATCATCATAAAAAACGCTTTCGCCATTGGGGTTTACCTCGGCATAAGTGCCGCAATATACTTTGCGGTAGCCTTCCTTCTTGTCGGGTATCAACGACCATGTTTTAATATCGGTGAGATCGTGGAAATCGCTGCAGATAAGTCCATCCAGGTTATAAATGCCACGCGAAAGGTCGCTAATAAATAGCTTTTCTTTGGTTACATAGCTTTTGGCAACCAATTCACCATCTTCAATGGTGATAATCAGATGCTCATCGTAGTTGATAACCACAGCATCTTCTTTTTTGTACCTGGCTATCAGGCTGTCATATTCCTGCGCAAAAGCTGATCCTGAAAACAGCAATGCGGCCACTAAAATAAAAGCCAGCCTGCCGGAAGGATTTTTATGTTTTGATAAACTGATCATTACGAATGTATATTTATTCTAAATAATTAAATTGTCCGCCAAGGCGGGGTATAAATATAATGATAAAAACAGAGTTGCACCGGATTTTTCCGGTTTGCGCTGAATTTTATCCATTGTTAACACTAAGCCAAAATAGAAAATATTTCTTTACCTCGTATACTTCGCAGAAATTTATTTGTAATTTTCATTATAAAATCTTTAGTTATGAATTAGGATCTGTGCTGCATTGTAATGTCAATTGTTGTTTTTACTGCAAAGAAGATTTTTTTGTTCCGGATAAAACCGTCAGCTATCTGGATAATCTGACAGCTAATTCTGATTTAAGTTTTTGGGCATCTGTATATCCCGGAGCGATGCTCAGGGATTTAGAAACATACACTTCTGCCTCTGAAAACCGGCCAGATGTAAAATAAGCGGACGCCAGGAAATACCATGCTTCAGCCTTTTCCGGGTTAATCTCTGTCAGTTTTTTGTAGGCATAAATGGCTGAATCGGGCAAATTGTTTTTGCCATAATTTACCCCTTTGTTGTAATAATAACCAGCAGCTGAGGCCATGTATCTGGACAATTCCGGCTGGGAGGGCTGGTATTTTCTTACGGTGTCCCAGTCGGGGAGGGCCATATCCGGATATCCCATATTGAAGTAACAAACACCCCTGTTGAGGTGGGCCATCATATGGCCGGGATAGATGGAAATGGCTTTGTCGAAATAGCCGATTGCTTTAGTAAACCATTCATTACGCAAGGGTACATCGGCCTTGTTTATTTTTGCATTGCTCATGCACGATGCGGCAGCATTGTTATTCACCAATACACTGTTTGGCACGGTTTTTACATCATGCAGGAAAAGGGTTTCATCATTTTTCCAGTCATTGTTACGGTCAATGGTTTTATAGCCACAGAGGATTATAAGTGTGCATGTAATAGCAATTAATCCGGCCTTTGAAACGGAAGCGGCATTTACTTTTTCCAGTCCTTTTACCAACAGCCAGGCTACAACGATGGCAAACCCGATTGAGGAATGAAAAATAAGGCGTTCGCCCATTGGGGCGCCAATATTGAATAACAGATTGGAGACAAGAAACAGAGGTAATAAGTACACCGCTATTGCGAAAGCCAGAACATGTTTTTTCAGGAGCAGCCAGATAAGAGCGCCGGTTAAAGCAAGGTAAGTAGCTAATGACAACCACACCAAAGGGTTCGCGAAACTGGTATAGGGTAACTGATTGTAGGAATAATCGGCCGCCAAAGGGTTGGGGAAAACAAGCAGCCGCAGGTAATGGAACAATACGAGGATTTCGGAAGCTATTTTCTGGGTGCCGGTTGCCAGCAAGTAGGGGTTGTTCATTATGTTGGTTTCAGCACCGTCGGCAGCGGCCGATACTGAAACAAACCTCAGCGCAAAGTAGAGTGCAAGAGGGATGCCGTAGGGTAGAAATGCCCTGACGCTTTTAGCCGGGGTTTCGCTCCTGAACAGATAGAAAGCTAAGGGGATCAGGGCTATTAAAGTAACTGCATACTCCTTAGATATCAGCGCCAGGAAAAAGCAGATCAGTGCCCATACCAGGTCTTTTATTTTGCGGTTATCGTAATAGCTGAAGGCTTTGATAAAGGTGAGTGAAATAAACAATACAGACAATATTTCGTCCCGGCTTTTTACATTGGCTACCACTTCGGTATGGATGGGGTGGATGGTAAACAGCAGCGCGGCTACGAATGCAATTACCGGATTGCCGGTGAAAACAACTGTGCGCAAAAAATAAAGCAAGGTGATACAGGCAATAATATATAGCAGCACATTTACCACATGGCGAGGGGGCATTTCAGCGGCAATACGGGCTTCTTTTTCGGCGCTGGATTCATTGTCGTGCGCAGTGCCCATTACCTGCTGCTCTATGGCAAAAGTTATGAGTGATAAAGGCCTGTAACGGCCTCCGGCCAGTTGATTGCTGCCCTGGCGGTGCTCGAGGTAACTCTGATAGGCATCTTTTGTGAGGATATCTGGTATGCCTGCAAGTCCGGCCTGCACATATTCATTGTCGGTAATAGCCATGCGGTCGTCGAAGGCGGCTTCGTAATTAAAGGTGTTGGCATAAAAAATAATACAGAGCCAGGCAATAATAAATGCCTGCACCCGGAAGGCTGCGATGGAGAATTTCATATTACCGGGAGTTGGTGGCAGCCCGGAAGATTGAGCCAGCAGCGCTGGTTCAGGTGGTTTATTGGCAGGGATATTTTTTATTGGTTTTGCCATTGGGGTATTGCTGCTTCTTCTGTATTAGGGCGAAAAATACTGAAAGAAACGGGAAAAACGGGGAATTGTGGTTATATGGTCAATATGGGTTAATATTGGATTCAAGAATTCATGATTGGGATAAATAGAGAGAAATATTGTAATTTTCAGGAACAAATGCGATAAGTATGTACCGGGAGATTATAATACCTACAGAAAAAAAACATAGTGTTGAGTTGCCGCCATCTTTATATGGGAAAAAGGTGGAAGTCATTGTGTTTGAAATAGAACCTGAAAAAAAGGTGCAGGATATAAAAAAGAAATTCCTTGATGATATAGTGGCTATACCTGATTTCCCATCTCTTGAGCAAATAAGAAAAGAAGGATGGCCGGAAAAATGGTAATGCTGGATACCACAATCGTTATTGAGCTTCAGCGGGGCAATCATTAAGTTACCGAGAAGGTCTATGATTTTGAACAGCATAATATATTTGTAACACCAGTTGTTATTGCAGAATTCTTCAGAGGAGCGAGAGATAAACATGAATTACTTAAATGCCGGAAACTGATTGGTAAGTTTGGCACACTTGCACTAAATGAGGCTGTGGCGCATAAATTCATGGATATTTTCGATCAGTTTTCATTAAGCCACCGGCCTGCAGTACCTGATATGCTTATTGCTGGCGCTTCGCTTCATTATAACATTCAATTGTATACAATTAACAAAAGGGATTTCCATTTTATCCCATCAATTCAGTTGATTTGATTTTTTTATTACATGGGATTTTCTGTTATTCATAGGGCTCATCGAGATGGGTGCGGTGGAGCTGGGTAGTAAGCAGGGCTTCAGCTACAGTAACCTGGAGCGCCGAGTCTTCCGCTGGCGCACAAAATGGCGTTGCTATGGAGAGACATCGGCTGCGACAGTGCGGAGACTTGGCGCAGACTTAAAATCCCATTCACTTGAAATAAACCAATGAGATAATGGTAAACGCTGAAACCCTTGCTGGTGGCTGATATAAAATAATTTACGATTATCTCATCTTATCCCATTTTTGCGGGATTGGGAGTTTTGTTATTGTGAACCTGCTTACCGGCAGACAAGTTTGTAAACCTCACCTCGCTATATCTGGCCTCCAGTGCTCTACCTCACCCTCGAAAAAAGTAGCCGTCCGAAAAAGGCGTTTTGTTTGGTTATCCCATTCTCTAAATAAAATGAAATGAGATAATGGCAGACGCTGAAAACCTTGCTGGTGACTGATATAAATTAATTTTCGATTATCTCATCTTATCTCACTATATTACACTGATTAATGTGGAAATGTGCTAATATGCGTAAAATATATAAAAATAATAAAAATTGTTTTTTCAATTGACTAAATCAAAGGCATAATGGAATTTTCGATTTTCAATCGCCTAAATTACAGGGTAGTTGCCAGTAATTTTGTTTAAGTGGCCCAGATACCAGGGGATGTTTGTGTACCTGTTTCCAGAGAAGGCAAATAAGATTGCAAGCTAGTATCATAGTTTAATAAGTTATTATATTAGGTTAAATTCGGCATAAAAATAGGAAATAGAATCGATTTGGCCAAATATTTAGGAAAATATATTTTTATGGCAAGTATATAGGAGTGATTTGAATTATTTGGAGATAAGTGGACTTTCCTGATAATTCGTGACATGATGTTTAAAGGGAAGCACAGCTATAGTGATTTTTTGCATTCAGAAGAAAAGATTGCGACTAATATACTTGCTGACAGACTGTGTTTACTTGAAAGTGCAGGCATAATTAACAAGAGTGTTGACCCATCGCACGGGTCAAAATTTATTTATAAACTAACCGCTAAAGGAGTAGACTTAATGCCAATACTGGTAGAGGTTATTATATGGAGTGCAAAATATGATGGAAATACCGCAGTTGATAGAAAGTTTCTTAAAAGAGCAATCCTTGATAAAGAAGGATTAATAAATGACATTTCGACACAATTAAAGGGATGAATATTCGATATATAAGCGGGGAGGCTCGAACTTCCTGTTAGCCAGAGTTTCCGACATGTCTACAGGCAGATAAGCTATGCTGGTAGTAACAGCGATTGGAGGATAAAGACTCAGCAGATATAGAATCAGTTATATAATTCGGAAATGGACGCTACGGTATAGCAGGGTAGCGGACTCAGACAATTAGCCATTATTTTATTTTTTTGCATCCTCAGGCCAGAGGGGGTATTGCAATATAGTTTCCACAACCACAATTTTAACGTTTTTAGTTTAGCCTTTAGATATTACTTTTACGGCTGAATAATTAAAAACGATTTTTAATGAGAAATATTTCTGTTTTTTTAAGTTCGTTATCTGTCATTGCTGTTGTTATGGCGGCATCGTGTACTCCTCCTGCATCTAAGGATACTGGGGCAGCCAAGGTTTTACCTGTTGATCAGGCACAGGCTGCGGGAGTGCCTGCCAAGATAGCCTATGTGAACCTGGATACGCTGGAGGCTAAATATGAAGTGCTGAAAACAAAGCGAGAAGAGTTTAAGAAACGGACAGAGCAGATGGAAAATGAACTGCAACGCTCGTTCGACCAGATGAACCAGGATGCTGAGGAAGTGCAGAAAAAGGCTCAGGCTAATACCCTGACCCAGGTGGAATATGAGGCGGCTCAAAAGCGCCTCGGGCAGATGCAACACAGCCTGCAGACCCGCAAACAATCACTGCAGGACCAGCTGATGAAGGAGCAGGAAGATTTTAATAAAGACCTGAAAGCTAAACTGGATGCTTACCTGGAAGAATATAATAAAAGCCATCATTACGATTATATTCTCTCCTACTCTTATTCGGGTTCTTCATTGCTGTATGTGAATAAGCAACTGGAGATTACCAAGGATGTGGTGGATGGACTGAATGAAGCTGCCAAAAATGATGCTGGCAAGAAGAAGTGAGGACTTTGCGGAATCCGGTGAAATGTCTCACGCAAAGGCGCGAAGTCGCTAAGTATGATTTATTGGTAGTAAGCATTTAATAAAAACAAGGTCGCAAGCCCTGATTTTTCAATATATCGATTTAGGCAGATTAAAGAATTAATCGTATTTTTCTAAAAAATCTCATTTGGAAAATAATAAATCTGCTCCCGCGGAAAACGGAGGCCATTTTGTCCGTTCCCTGACTTTACTTGATGGCTCGCTGCTGGTAATCGGCTCCATGATCGGCTCGGGTATATTTATTGTAAGCGCAGATATCTCCCGGCAATTGGGCAGTGTAGGCTGGCTTGTGGTAGTATGGCTGCTGTCGGGTTTTATAACGCTGGCTGCCGCATTGAGTTATGGCGAACTGAGCGGTATG
>Ga0214164_1000778_pt1 | contig 19941 bp, 52 predicted proteins | sample TroBogepilimnion_13_FD_153003 | JGI IMG/M metagenome (GOLD analysis project Ga0214164, IMG submission 153003) | Freshwater microbial communities from Trout Bog Lake, WI - Practice 03JUN2009 epilimnion v4 | ecosystem: Environmental > Aquatic > Freshwater > Lake > Epilimnion/Euphotic zone ...
TTTAATGTGGTTATTTGGCCAGAATTTATTGAAGAAAAAGATGTTAATGATATGATATTGAATGGGTTCTCACCTGACGAAATTCAAGACATTATAGATAAACATACAGCTGTAAATTTAAGAGCAAAAATGGAGTTTGTGAACTGGAAAAAAGTTTAGCATTTTATATTATATTTTTTAAACAACAATAACAATAACAAGGTGAATATGCAATATCTAGGATTAACTATTGATTTACAACGAGATAAACTTTTTGACGAACTAGGAATAAAACGATTACAAGAATCGTACATGAAAGAAGATGAAACATCGCCACAACACAGATTTGCCTTTGTATCAAAATCATTTGGAAGTAATTTAGAACATGCACAAAGATTATATGACTACAGTAGCAAACATTGGTTATCTTATTCTACTCCCATTCTTAGTTTTGGTCGTAGTAAGCGTGGCATGCCTATATCATGTTTCCTTAATTATATTGAAGATACTGCGGAGGGCTTAGTTGATAATCTTTCAGAAACTAATTGGCTTAGTATGCTTGGTGGCGGTGTTGGCATTGGTTTTGGTATTCGTTCGGCAGACGATAAATCGACTGGCGTTATGCCGCATCTCAAAATCTATGATGCTTCTAGCTTGGCTTATCGTCAAGGTCGTACCCGTAGGGGCAGTTACGCTGCTTATCTTGATATATCTCATCCTGATATTATTCCCTTCCTTGAGATGAGAAAGCCGACAGGCGATCCAAATGTGCGTTGCCTGAATCTACACCATGGTATTAATATTACGGATGACTTCATGCAACTCATTGAAAATTGCATGTTGGATCCTGAAGCTAAAGATGATTGGGAACTAAAAGACCCACATTCAGGCGAAATTCGTGAAGTGGTATCAGCAAGACACCTATGGCAACAAATTTTAGAATTGCGTATGCATACAGGTGAACCATACATTCATTATATTGATACGAGCAATCGCCAATTGCCAAAATGGTTAAAAGATAAAGGTTTAAAAGTACATCAATCAAATTTGTGTTCTGAAATTATTTTACCCACAAACGAAGAAAGAACAGCAGTATGTTGTTTATCAAGTTTAAATCTAGAAACTTATGATGAGTGGAAAAATAATAAACAGTTTCTTAAAGATGTAGCAGAAATGCTTGATAATGTACTTCAATACTTTATTGAAAATGCTCCTGACGCTATTGCAAGAGCAAAGTACTCTGCTCAACGTGAACGAAGCATTGGTATTGGTGCTCTTGGTTTCCATGCTTACTTACAACGCAACGGAATTGCTTTTGAAGGTGTTATGGCAAAAGTTGCAAATAATAAAATCTTTAATCATATTAAGAAAGGTTTAGATGCTGCAAATATCGAATTGGGTACCGAAAGAGGTGAAGCTCCTGATGCGACTGGTACTGGCCGTAGGTTTAGTCATGTTATGGCTATTGCTCCCAATGCTTCTTCTTCCATTATCATGGGGAATACTTCTCCTTCTATTGAACCTTATCGTGCCAACGCTTATCGGCAGGATACTCTTTCGGGTTCTTTCTTAAACAAGAATCGTTGGTTAGATAAAATTATTAAAGAGAAAGCAAAAGATGAACAAGACTACAATGACATTTGGTCTAGTATTATTGCTAATGATGGTTCTTGCCAGCATCTCGATATACTATCTGACGCTGAACGAGACGTATTTAAAACCTCTATGGAAATCGATCAGAGATGGGTTATCGACTTGGCTGCGGACCGTCAAGCATACATTGACCAAGCACAATCATTAAACCTATTTTTTAGGCCAGATGCACATATCAAATACATTCATGCCATTCATTTTATGGCATGGAAAAAAGGATTGAAAACTTTATATTATTGCCGTTCAGAAAAAATTGGCAAAGCAGATAAGGTTGCCAAAAAAGTAGAAAGAGAAGTTATTAAAGAGCTTGATATGACACAGATAGCTCAAGGTAACGATTGTATTGCTTGCGAAGGATAAGAATGATTAAGAAAACAGAAACAAAAATAACCGATGAACGCACTTACTTTAAACCTTTTAATTATGCTTGGGCTTATGATGCATGGCTTAAGCATGAGCAGTCCCATTGGTTGCATACTGAAGTACCTATGCTCGAAGATGTCAAAGATTGGAAAAAGAAACTCACTAAGGAAGAGAAACAATTTCTCACACACATCTTTCGGTTCTTCACCCAAGGAGACATTGACGTTGCTGGTGGTTATGTTAATAATTATTTACCTTATTTTCCCCAACCGGAAATAAGAATGATGTTGTTGGGTTTTGCTGCAAGAGAAGCATTGCATGTAGCAGCATACTCTCATTTAATTGAAACTTTAGGTTTACCAGAGACAACATATAATGAGTTTATGGAATACGCTGAAATGAAAGAGAAACACGATTATGTTATGGACATCTCCAGTAAAAATACTACAAAAGAAAACACTGCAACTCATATTGCTGTATTCTCGGCATTTACCGAAGGTATGCAGTTGTTTAGCTCTTTTATTATGTTACTTAATTTTCCACGACATGGCAAAATGAAAGGTATGGGCCAAATTGTAACATGGTCTATTGTTGATGAAACTCAACATACCGAAAACATGATTAAAATGTTTAGGACATATATAGAAGAAAATCGTGAAATTTGGAACGATGAATTAAAAAGTCGTTTATATACGATTGCTGAAAGAATGGTAGAACTTGAAGATAAATTTATTGATTTGGCATTTAAGATGGGCGCCATGGAAGATTTATCAGCTGAAGATGTTAAGAAGTATATTCGTTATATTGCCGACCGCCGTTTGATTTCTTTAGGACTCAAAGGTCAGTTTAAAGTGAAAAGAAATCCTTTACCTTGGGTAGAGGAAATGATTAACGCACCAACACACACAAACTTCTTTGAGAATAGAGCAACCGATTATGCAAAAGGTGCTTTGTCTGGAGATTGGAGTGATGTTTGGGCACATTAAGGATTTTTAATGACTCAAAAACAATTATCTGGAGAATGCTTAAGTTGTGAATCATCTTATAGCATAGCATATATGGAAGAATTAGTATCTCAAGATTTACCAGAACATTGCCCATTCTGTGGTGAACAAATCGAAGAATTATCCGAGGACTATATAGAGGATGATGACGATTTGGACAATGAGGAATGGGACGAATAGATTGGCAGTATAATGGTAAAGATTTTACTGAAGATTTGATTGGTGATAATTACGGGTTCGTGTATCAGATAACTAATCTGACGAATGGTAAAAAATACATAGGCAAGAAATTCTTTTATTCTGCCAAAACCAAACAAGTCAAAGGTAAAAAGAAAAAGATTAAAGTTCCAAGTGATTGGCAAACTTACTATGGAAGTAGTGACATGTTGAAGAAAGATGTGTTACAATTAGGCCATGAAAACTTTTCCCGTGAAATATTACATCTATGCCGAAGTAAAGGCGAATGTGGTTATCTCGAAGCAAAAGAGCAATTTGTCCGTGGAGTTATGGAATCAGAAGATTACTATAACACATGGATAATGGTAAGAGTACGCAAATCACATATCAAGGACTATAATGTTAGAATTTCTCAAACACCTCAAGAATGAGGCACATGACGCAATCTTTTTTCTACCTAGCGATAAAAAAGACGAAATACATATTGAATCAGCTTTATACAAAAATCCAGGTGAAAGCCTAAACAATTCTACAATGGGTAATACATATCATGTTATATTATTCAAAGAAGATAATACACATGATGGCATATATGATGTTGACCGTTTTGATGCCGTTTTTGTAGAACCTTTAGAATATATTTCTGGATTAATACCACAAAATTGGTATGGTGTCATGGCTCGCAAAACTACCACTTCTACCACTTTTATCCAAAAAACATTTGACAAACTGAAAGAACTGTGATACAATAGTACCTATTGGAAACTATTGAAAGTTTATTATGATTCTCGTTGATTTAAACCAAGTATTACTTGCTGGACTTATGGCACAAATTTCAAACCATAAAGGTGCATTAGATGAAAGCCTAATTCGCCATATGATTTTAAATATCATTCGTAACCATATCAAGAATTTTAAAAATGAATATGGTGAAGTGGTATTGTGTTGTGATAATCGTAAGTACTGGCGTAAAGAGTATTTCCCATTCTACAAAGCAAATCGTAAAAAGAACCGTGACAAATCTAACTTAGATTGGCATTTAATTTTTGACATGCTTGCAAAATTCAAAGCCGAACTCAAAGAAAACTTTCCATATAAAGTAATTGACGTTGAGGGCGCCGAAGCGGATGATATCATTGGCACACTAGTACCACGGCACTCAGCACACGAAAAGATTTTGATCCTATCGAGTGATGGTGACTTCCTACAACTACAAAACTATCCAAATGTTAAACAATATAATCCATCACAAAAGAAGTATGTGGTATCTGAGAATCCAGTTATGGAGTTAAAAGAAAAGATTATTCGTGGTGATAAAGGTGATGGCATTCCTAATGTGTTTTCTCCTGGTGATTGTTTTGTTCGTGATTTGCGTCAGAAACCTATCACCAAAAGTGTTTTGGATAAAATGTTACAGGAAGCTTGGACCGACCAAAACGAATCTGTAAAAGCCAATTATATGAGAAATGCCACATTAATTGACCTATCTTTTATTCCGGTTGAGATAAAAGAAAAGATTATAAATACTTATGAAGAAACAGTTCCAGCAAAACGGAATAAGTTATTGAATTATTTTATTGAACACAAGTTGAAAAATTTAATGGATGTAATCGAGGAATTTTAATGAAAAATATATTTGAAGTATTTGATGAATTTGAAGAAGCTGAAACCAAAAAAGATAGAATGGCAGTAATAGAGAAGAATCTTTCTCAAACTTTGGTCGATGTGTTGCAATTAACATTTCATCCAAATTGCCAATGGTTAGTTACTGAAATGCCAGATAATTACAAAATACCTGATGATATTTTACCTGGTATTACTTCAAATTCTTTAGCTGCACAATTGCGTAAATTATATCTTTTCAAAAAAGGTGATGCTACAGCAGAAAGTTTGACACCAGAGAAAAGAAATCAATTATTGCTACAAATTTTGGAATCTTTGGAACCCCGTGATGCAGAAGTATTGATTGGTATTTTCCAAAAAGACCAAGCTGTAAAAGGTTTAAACTATAAATTCGTAAAAGAGGCTTTTCCAAATCTATTACCGTAATGCCACGAAAAGATAGAATAATAATAACATCCGGCACTTTTGATCCGATTACGATTGAAGAATTAAGATACTTAATGAAATGTAAGTCAAAAGGTGATTGGTTAGTTGTCGGTGTTCATTCTGATTGGTATATGATGTGGTCACAAGGTGGATTTGTTCAAAATTATGACACTCGCCGTGAAATATTAAAAAATATCAATTGTGTTGATGAAATATTTTCGTTTAATGATTCGGATGGCACAGTCTGCCAATTACTCAAACTTGTACAAATTTGTTATCCAAATGCCGACATCACTTATGTGTCGAATATGGATATGCACAACATGCCCGAAACTAAAATTAGAGGCATAACTTTTGAAACGATGAAATAGGAGAAATAAGTGACAAAATTTGTGGCAAAATTCCGCAAGAATAAAGAGTATAATGATGATTATGCTTATGTACCAAAAAGAAGCAAAAATGAGCATGCTGAAATCAAAAAACTCAAAAATAGAACTGTTGAAGAATTATTAAGTGAATTAGAAGATACAAGTTTACCAGAAGAAAATAGAAATTTCTAATTTTTTCTTATAAGTAGGTATGTCCGCTTTCGAAATAAAGGTATTGTTGTTTCCATACAACACCAGCGCTTGACATCCAGCACCTCCTGTTATATAATTGTTTCTTCACATGGAGAAATTGATTATATGATATACGGTTATATTCCCAAATCAAAGCCAAAAAAACTAACTAAAGCTCAACAAGAGCAAAAGCATCAATGGTTAGAGGCTATCAATAAAATATCTTCAAAAAGATATTCACATTCTCCCGTCATTAAAACTAAACTACCTCTGAAAAAGATGGTACCTTTCCACAGGGAAACCCCTGACTTTAAATCTTTAGACACAGGATTTATTCCTTGCACAAAAAGATTGCAAAATTCCTACACAGGAGACAAAATTAAAGGCATCGGTACCATGCATAAATCAAATGCTGTGCCGGTATTCACAGATAATGAAGCAAAAGACATAGCGAGTATGAGAAGATGAGCATTTCAGCAGAAGATTGGGCCGAATATGAAGAATATTTGGAAACCTTGACAGAGGAAGAGTTGCAAATTGAGATTGATTGGTTAAAATCAGTCGGAATTGCGAAAGAAAGAGGCAGTGTAGTGACTTCCGTGCAAACCGACACTTTACAATGAGGAAATTATGCTAAGACAGCAAGAAGAATCGCAAATTTTGCGTGGAATTGATGAAATTATGTTCAATTTGCGTCATGTACCAACAGAAGATGTTGCGTATTTTTTAGTAAAGTTCGATCCGAAGCTTGCGGATCGCTTGGCATCTGCAATTGAGCAGAATTTTTTTGAAAAAAACGAAGGAAATAAACATGAATAACAGCGGATACTACATTTGGCTCGATGCAAAAGCAGATGATGAAGAAATTCCTTATTGGAAAAAGTTGGATATCGTAATCCGAAAATGGGCAGCGTTGTCCGGCATGGAAAAAGACCTTTCCGACTACCAAAAACGCAAGGTAATTTATCAAGATTGATGGTGTTGCTAAAAAACAACGCATTTTCAGAAAACATTTGACGGTAAGCGATAATTAGAGTATAATGGTTTCATTAACTCGGAGAACATATGCAACTTATTCAATCAAAATCATTACTTGCCAAATTAATGGCAACAGAAAACTTGACTGTTGAACAGAAAAATGTTCAAACGGCATCTTTTGATGTTAAAAATCGTGTTTTAACGGTACCAATTCTTGACAAAAATATTTCTGGCTATCTTTATGACCTTTTTATGGGTCACGAAGTTGGTCATGCACTCTATACTCCTCTTTCTGGCATGCTTGAAGCGCATGAAGAAAAACTTTCAATGTCTATTATGAATGTATTGGAAGATTCCCGTATCGAGCGTAAGATTAAAAACAAATATCCTGGCATTCGTGCCTCTTTTGTTCGTGCATACAAAGAATTAATTGATAAAGATTTCTTTGGTACTAAAGATATTGATGTTAATGATTTGAACTTTATTGACAGAGTTAACCTTTATACTAAGGGTGGTGCAACTCAAGGTATTCAATTTACAGAAGCCGAAAAATATCTACTCAATAAAATTGAATCTACTGAAACTTACAAAGATGTAATGGAAGTTGCACGCTTGGTTATGGACTTCATGAAACATGAAGAAGAAGAACGTAAAAAGAATAATCCAGAAGAATTCGAACCTGATGAAGATGGCGATTATGAAGAATTTGATTCCGAAGGTTACGATGATTCTGATGATTGGGACGATGAGACCGAATCCCGTGAATCTGAAAATTCCAATACTGATTCTGACGATGCAGATGATGCTGATGATCATGAGTCCGATAAAACTCGTTCTGGTGGTTCCGATCCAGAACACGAATCCGATCAAACAATTAAATCTTTTACGGATGAAAACTATCGTAAGAATGAAAGCAAACTGTTTGATTTAACAAATAGCAATGTTTTCTATTATGGTAATATTCCTAATATCGATTTAGATAAAGCTATCGTTACTCACAAAAAATTGTGGAATGATTATCGTACAGAACTTTCCGTTTATTCAAGAGACCCTCGTTGGGCGCCCGCCGGTGTCGATGTTGAGCGTTTCCAGAAAATGCGTAATGATGCTAAAAAAGTTGTTGGTTATTTGGCCAAAGAATTTGAGTTGCGTAAAAATGCCGACCAATTAAAACGTGCATCTGTTGCCAAAACTGGTGAACTGAATATGAGTAAAATTTATTCATATCAATTTGCTGAAGATTTGTTTAAGAAAATCACCGTGTTGCCTAATGGCAAATCACATGGCTTGGTTATGTTCTTAGATTGGTCAGGCAGTATGCACAATCATCTTGAAAACACTTTAAAGCAATTAATTAATTTGGTAATGTTTTGTAAGAAAGTAAATATTCCTTACGAAGTTTATGCTTTCAGTTCCGAGTATCATGACCAGTATTCCACACCTTTTGTTGAAGGTGATATTCAAACTCGTCCTTTTAAATTACTGAATTTACTTTCAAGTAAAATGACTGCGGCTGAATTTTCTTATGCTGGTTCTGCTTTGGTAAATATTACAAAGTACCGTTCATGGAAACCAAATTGGTTCCAATTAGGCGGCACTCCTTTATCTGAAGCAATTCTTTCTGCAATGAAGATTGTTCCCGAATTTCAAAAACAATACAAATTACAAATTGTAAATACAGTATTCTTAACTGATGGTGATGGTCACTCTTTGCGTGACGTTTATTATACCAATCAGTTTGGTGTTAAAGTATCAGGTATGGGTAGTGAACGAAGTGATTATCGTTCAAATAAGAAAATGGTAATTCGTGATCCTAAATCTAAATCTGAAGTTGTAGTCGACCATCCACATGGCCGTGATTTGACTTCTGGTTACATCAAGATGTTGAAGTTAAAAACAAATTGTAACATTGTTGGTTTTTATGTTTTATCTGGTCGTGAATTAGGCCGTGAAATTTACCAGTTCTATCCTAATGCTTCATACGCATTACAAGATAAACTTAAATATCAATTCCGTAAAAATAAATCTATGGTCGTTACATCTGCCGGTTTTGATGAGTATTATCTTCTCCGTGCAGAAGGCCTAGATACTGATGAGGATGTAGAATTTACTGTAAAAGAAAATGCTACTACTCGTGGTTTGGTTTCAGCATTTAGTAAATATGCTGGTAATCGTTTGAGTAATCGTGTTGTGTTAAATCGTTTTGTAGGAATGATATCATGATGGACGGAGAAAAAAGAATTGTAACTTTTGTGGGTAAAGGTGGCAAAAGAACTGCCACAATTACCTGGAAAAATTTGTTTGATTTGTTTGAAGTTGATTGTGCAGAAGATGATGGCTTAGTTGCTATGGACACTAAGTTCTTTAAGAACGAAGCTGAAGCACAAGAATATGCAGAACATTTTGTTTGGAGAGAAAATTATGGAACTATCTAAATTTACGAATGGTGATAAGAAAGCCGTAATTGAAAGAAAAGAATATGCTTACACTATAAACTATTATCTAAAAGATAGAGTTGTTAGTAAAGAAGTTGTTTCTGATTTCACTAAGGCAGAATCACTTGCTGAAAGTTTTGTTAATGGTGAAAGTAACGGACCAGGACTATTAAACGAAAATGCCTGAAGTCGTATACGAAGATCCGTTTAATCCAAAAAAAATATATAATGAGTTGATTAAAAGATGTCGGCAAGCCAAGGCATGGAATATTAGATGTATTGTTGATGAATCTTGGGTTGGTGTTGCACCATTTGATATTATGATTGAAGATGGAATATTTCATTGTAAAGTTTTGGCTCCAACATTAAAAGATGCCTATGTTGAAGTTGCTAATAAGTTACCCGTAATAAAATTTTTGGACTATAAAGATGCATCCTGAACAGTTATTACAATTGCTACAAAAAATATACGTTTGGTTACCATACAATAATCCTATGAGAACCGAAGTTAAGAATATAATACAACAATTGAAAGCACAAAGACAATGAGTGACGGTGGCAAAGGAAGTTCTCCAAGACCTTTTGCAATTCCAAAAGAAGAATATGCAAAGAAATGGAATAAAATTTTTGGTGATAGACCTATTCTAAAAGGTTACTGTAATAAGTGTGGTAAAAAAGAATCTTGGTGTGAATGTAAAAAGAAAACAAAATGAAAAATGTATTGATTACTGGCCATAAAGGTTATATTGGCCAACACCTGTGGAAAATGATTAAAGAAACCAGACCAGATATTGAATTATATGGTTTAGATATTACAGGTGAAGGCCTCGAAGAATGTGATATTCGTAATATGTATTGTTGCGAAAAAACATTTCATACCATTATTCACTTGGCGGCTTTAGTTCGTGTTGGAAATTCTGTTAAGTATCCTACTCTTTATTATGAAACCAATGTTTCTGGTACAATCAATGTTTTGGAAAAAATTCCGCACCATAACTTTATCTTTGCCTCTACGGGCGCCGCATCTAATCCTGATTCACCTTATGGTTTCTCTAAGCGTATTGCTGAAGATGTTGTCAAAGAAAAGGCATACGATTATACTATTTTCCGTTTCTACAATGTAATTGGTTCAGATGGATTCTCCGCTACCAATCCAGAAGGTCTGATGTTGAACCTAGAGAAGATTAAAGAAACTGGTAAATTTACCATTTTTGGATCCGACTACAATACATTTGATGGTACTTGTATTCGTGAATATGTCCATGTAAACGACATCTGTGCAGCCATCATTAAAGCAATCGATGAACCGGCTAATGATATTGAGAACCTTGCTTATGGTGATACTAAAAGTACCAGAGAGATTGTGGAAATTTTTACTAAGGTCAATAAACTAAACTGTAATGTTACTTATGGTCCAAGACGACCAGGTGACTTGGAGGCCTGTTATCTAAAAAATCCATCTAAGTATATGGTCAGAAATTATACCTACGAAGAAATGCTTAAAATAAATGTTTAAAGACAGATACGATATCATCCAAACAATCCAACTATTCTCTTGCATAGTGGCATTTGCTTTGGTCTATGGTTTCGTATCTGATGATGATTACCACAAAATATTTGACAGGACAGAAACTATCAAGTATAATTGTGATATGTTAATCGGTGGTTGGCACCCCGATGTTCCCACCAAAGTAATTGAAGAATGTAGAAAGAAAATTTATGGCAACCAAAAAATCTAAAACAAAACCAGCTAGTATCGGTATCAAACCTATCAAATCGAATATTATCCTTGAAGCAGTTAAAAAAGATACAGTATCTAAAGGTGGTATTGTTTTAGCTTCTGCTGATAGAGAAGAAGCTTCCCGTGGTAAAATCGTTGCAATTGGTCCTGATGTTACGATTGTTGAAGTTGGTCAGGTGATTCTACCTAACTGGCAAAAAGCAAAGAAAGTAAAGTATGAGAATATTGAATATTGGATTGTTGACGAAGAAGATTTGGTTCTGGTGTTCGAAGGCGAGTAATATGTCAGAAGTTCAATACGAAACGACCGACTGGTTCAATAAAGAAATCAAACCAGTCTACGAAGGTATCTACGAAGTCAAAGTAAGGTCGTGGCCGTTTCCACATAAAGCATATTGGAACGGCACCGAATGGCGGGAATATTTTGGACCAGAGGATGATATTGGCGGAACGAAACTTAAAATTATCGAGTGGCGTGGCCTAACCGAACAACAATCATTATAAGCATTATAAGCGCTCAAAGAACAAGAAGTTTTTCAAGCGCTTCCGGGGCTTACCAGTAACGAAGTTCGTTAAACTCACGAACAATGCGATCCAAGTCGGCATTATTCTGAGGACGCTTTAGAGAGATATACTCGTCTAAAGTCATAGGACCATAAGTATTAAAGAAGGACTTCAAAGCGTCCGAAATTTGTTTTAAGAAGTTCATGATTTTCCTTTTGAGAAGTTTTAGAGTATGACACCAATCGTATTAGTGTTTATACTTATATAGTAAACGAGTATATTACGGGAGTATTACAGATGACTACATTTACCACCGAAGATAGAGAGTCCGCAGAGAATCCAAAAAAGAAACCTCTAGAAGTTCCTGAGGATTGGGAAGATACCTCGGCCCCATGGCCATTCTCAGAAGATGATATTCTAGACACCGAAGAAATGCCTGATTTTAAGGAAGAATAATGTTCGGTCAAAAATATGAGGATTTTCCTGGAGGTTCACTATGGGGTATTCCAGAAACCCTGTGGAAAGATCCAAAGCAGACCGAGATACAATTCTTTTGGCCACTCACCGAACAGATTGACCTCGGATTAAATTTCGAAGGTTGTGAGAAACCAAAATTATCGGTACCTTATTCTCCCGCAGGACCTACCTTCACCATTTCGAATGCTACATGGACTACGAGCATTGCTCCTACACTTTCTGTCTCTCCTCAAAATTCAGTAGGTCAACTCAACATTGGTGGAGTTCAGATTGGTATGGAGAAAGAACCGTCATGGATTCAGAAACTATTATACAAACTATTAGGATTTAACTGGAAAAAATAATGAAGAACTGTAGACCTTATTCCTGGTGGGTACGATTAATCGATAAGTGGTTTTCTATTAGAGTTACCTGTGACCATCGATGCGAAACAGGTAATTACGAAGCACCTTGTCAGTACCCTAAGAGAAACTCTGTGGATGGATGCCGTGGTAGTTGTCATCAAGGAAGAAAGAAGTGTGATTGCTCTGGAGGACATCATGAGAAATAAAAGTGCTCAAGGCCTTGGTATTCGTTCTGATACCAAATTAATCAAAGATATTAACAAAGCTGCTTGGGGTAAGCAATTAGATACCATTAGAGTTAATGATGCTTGGAGGGAAGCTTGTAAAAAAGATCCCGAATTAATTAATACAACGTCCTTTCTAGAGTTCAAAAAAGAGTATTTCCGTAAGACCCGCTCCAGGAAAAAATTCAAATCCAAAAAAGTCGGATCCTGAAAAAATTCCTGGAAAAAGGAGTTACTGAATCATTGATTTGACCTGGCCAGAGCTTTTTTCCATACTGCTCGGAACGTTGCTCCGATACAACACTTTTTCCTCTGAGCACCACAATACCAGCCTCTAAGCAGCCACAGCCGTTGCTCCAATACAACACTCTGGCCATCATCGGCCAATAAACCACCAGCCCCTGCGCCAATCGCAAAAATACCACTTGACAAAAACCATGGTTCCTGTATACTCCTATAATCGGTTCTGCGCACCGTTTGCGCATTTTATTATATTATTATTATATGGATATTAACGGATTATCATTAACTGAATTAAAGCAGCTATTATCCAGAGTTAATCAGGATATTAAGTCTATTAAGCGTAAGGAGAAAGCTGCGGCTAAAAAGGCTGCTATTATGGATAATGAGTATATTATCGCTAATACTATCTCGGCTAAATTCACTGGTAAGCAGTATAATAAACCAGTAGAAAATGCCAAGATTATTGCCGATATTCAAATCCAAAAGGATATACTGGATTATCTCAATAATGGCGGTCATATTATTACCACTAAAAGTGACCGATTAACCAGTAAAGCAGTAAGAGGCGCAAAAGCTGGTATTAGATTATATCGTAAATTTGCGTGATTATCAAGCAGTAACCATTACATTTACCATTAACTAAAAGGAATATATTATGACTACATTTATCGACACCATTTCTTCATTATCTATTAAGGATAAGCGTGCTTTAGTAAAATCTCTCCGTGAAATGATTAAGGAGGATTTATTATTGAATAAATCTACTAAGAGTATTATTAAGGCTAATAAAGAAGCAGAAAAGAAAGCGAAAATCGAAGCGCAGATTAAAGCTGCTCAGGAGAAATTAGCTAAATTAACTGCTAAATTAGCTTAAAGTGGTATTATAATAACCTTTATAATCAGATACTTATAGAGGTTATTAGTAATACCATTATTACTTAAAATGGCTCAAAATATCTCTCAGGATTATCTAGGACGCACTAGGTTAATCTGAAATAGAAATTAAGACCATTCAAGAGCACCATTATAGCGACTATATCAACGACTATATTACGGAAAGTAATAAAGATATTATTTTATATTATTAAGGAGAGCATTATATGAGTAAAAAGCATTATATTATGTTGGCTAAAGTATTATCCGAGAATAAAGCACCATTCCAATTATGTTGTGATTTAGCAGTCCAATTAAAAGCGGATAATGGTTCTTTTGATATTGAGAGATTTTTAGCTGCTTGTGATTATCCTAATATGGATAATCTATTACCAGTATAATATGGAGGTATTATGAAATATTCTTATACTTGTGGTGGTATTGATTTTGAAAGTATTACATTGGCAATAGAATATGCCAATTTTGTTTATATGAAGCAAGGTATTATTCTCGGTATTGAAAAGGTGATTATATGATTAAAGGTGAAGATGCATTTTGCGCAGTAAGGCATTGGGAAAAAGGTGATTTTGATATTATCGTGTTTACCAATTATCAAGAAATGATTGATTTTTGTAGTTTTAATGATGATTATACCGAGTTTGAAACCAGCGTATTATCATTATCAGAAGCTAAATCTATTTTCTCGGAGGTAGTATGATTAAAGATGGTTCTAGGGTAATTGGTTTATATGGTAATAATGCCATTATCGGTAAAGTATTAACCAGTAGGTATTATGGTCGTGAATTTCTTTATACGGTAGCATTAGATACTCCATTATCATTTAGATGGAGAGATAATCCAGTATCGGTAGCATTATTATCTGAGAAAGAAATTCATTATGCACCTTTATAGGCGGTTATATTATTCGGTAGTATTATGTGGTTTATTCTTAATAATCTATTGGATAATGAATATGTTTTTTAGTATAATGTATAAGCATTATTACCTGTTGTGAGGATACAACAGTTTTTAAACTAATGGCAAGGTATTGTCATTGGAATATGCCATATTGCTTGTGGTGTATTCCAATGCCTGTATAATGGTTTTTTGGTTGTTATTATGTTGTTTTCGATTGTAATTTTTGAAAAGTGAGTTTATATGCATTTGTTATCAGTAGGTAATCCTAAGACTTTAAAAGGTATGGCGCAAGGCTACAATACCTATATTCTGCATTTAGCACCGCATACGCTTTCAGGTCATAATACCTGTCCTAAGGCTACTGCAGGTTGTGCTGCTGCGTGTTTAAATACGGCCGGTCGTGGTGGTATGTTTAAGCGAGGTGAGAATACCAACACCATTCAGCAGGCTCGTATCCGCAAAACTCAATTATTCTATAATGACCGTGAGCAGTTTATGTCATTATTAGTTAAAGATATTACCTTGGCGATTAAGCAGTCAGCAAGTAAAGGTCTGGTGCCAGTATTTCGCCTAAACGGTACAAGCGATATTGCATGGGAGAAATATCCTGTGACCATTGGTAATGTAACCTATTCTAATATCTTTGCCTATTTTGGCCATGTGCAATTCTATGACTATACCAAGATTATCGGTCGCAAAGTAAGTCATATTAGTAATTATTCACTCACATTTAGTGCGGCAGATGGTAATGACCTTGATGTATTGCTTGCTCGTAAGGCAGGTTATAATATCGCTGTGGTGTTTGGTATCAAGAAAACACTACCAATGCCTGATACTTACATGGGTTTACCTGTGTTTAATGGCGATGAGTCTGATTTACGCTTTCTTGATCCTAAGCAAGTTGTGGTTGGTTTATATGCCAAAGGTAAAGCAAAGAAAGATACCAGCGGTTTTGTGAAATATCCTAGTATTATGTTAAAGGCGGCTTAATGAAAAGATTTATCTATTTGGTTTATTCCAAAGAATTTGATGACCAAGAATTGGTTAAAAATAGTTATGTGTGTGCGACTGAAGATGAAGCATGGGATAAAATGGCAGAATTGAATAGTATTATCGGTATGCCGCCATTCATTTTCAAAAAAATACAGATTAAAGGTTAATAATGAAATTAGTTAGAATTACAATGGATTTATTGGTTGAAGATGATACTCGAGCAGATAAGTGGGTATTTCAATCAATTTGTGATAATCTTGAACCAGGTGAAGATATTACCAATTATGATTATCAGATTATCAAGCAACCTTATGTGGAGGACTTAATATGAGTAAAGTATTTGTGGTAATGTCCCATTTAGAGGTAGAACCTAATAATTGGTCTACCGAAGCGGTTAAAGCATTTTCTACCTTTGATAAGGCGCATGAGTTTGCCAATGTATTAAAATCATATGCGGAAGATAATGAAACCATTGAAATAGAGGAGTTAGAAATTGAGTGACCAATATAAAGAATTTGAGTGTACCGTTAAAGTGGTATGGGAAGGTAATAACCATGAGGTAAAGACCAAGGAAGAATATATCCGTAGAGTAAAGGAATCATTCTATGAATCATATAATCTGGTATTGGACGATTCCGAAATTACCGATATTAAGGAGATAATCTATGAGTAAGGTGCATTATGAATTAACCAAGTTTGTCGATGGTGTGCCGGAAGCCGGTTTTGATATTTCTGAGAACCAGATGGAACTCATTCATGCTTCATTGTGTGAGTATCAGGAAACTGGTGTATATGATGAGGATAGTCCTTATTATGATGAGCAGGACGCTTCGGACTTTTCTGAATTGCAAGATATGATTGGGAGCATTTAATGAGTATTAGTAATATTGACCGTATGGTAGATGCACTGGTTCGTGATGAAATGAATATGGTGCGTTGTATGGGTTTGGATGAGATGGATTTGTATGTAGAAAATCTTATTCGTGGTCTATTCGAAAAGATGGATAATGACCAGATTGTTGAATTATATGAGGAATTGGCATAATGGTAATGAGTTTTAATCCTAAATGGCGAGATAATGCCATTGATACATTAATCAATGATGATATTGATTCTATTTTTACCATGAAAGGTGAATTTAATGATGAATCAATGATTGCTGAAATGTTATATTCTGGTTTTAAAGGTTATCAAGAATATACCGATGAAGAATTAGAAACAGAATTGGTAGAGCGTGATATTTCAACGGTATTTGGAGAAAACGATGATTAAGGTAGAAATGACGGAAGACCAATTAGATAGTCTAATTGATATTCTTGAGTATGTTGGTAATTCTGAATATTCTCATTATCAAGAGTATTTGGAAGAAGGAAATGATGGCAGTAACCATATTTACACAAAAGCTGCTGAGTTAATGAATTTATCATGGAGTAAAGTATGACCAAGAGTGAAATACAAGTTAAATTAAAAATGGCACAAGATATATTATCTGATGTTTATCATTATGCTTGTGATAATGGCATTGATTTTGTTGAAAGAAATATGAGTTGTGCTGATGGTTGTATTTCTGAATCGTTGGATTGGTTACATAATAAGGAGTAATTATGGAAGTGTATATCGTTAAAAGCTTTGGACCAGAGAATGGTTGGGTTAATCTAAAAGTATTTGATAATAATGATGCCGCTGTATCGTTTGCTAATAATGTTGAGAAACAAATACCAGATGATGTGGAAGATGAATTTGTAGAAATTGAATGCTTTACGGTACGCAGTTGGTAGTAAAATATAATGGTGTTGTTTCGGTACAACACATTATAAAGAATGCTTGTGGTTTTTGCAGGCATCCTTTATAATGGTACATTATTGATTATAAAGAGTTTTCAAAGTAAAACACAAAAAAGAGGATTTATGTTGAAATTTACTGGAGTTGCAAAAGTTGGTGATATTATCCGTGCCTATGATTTTAAACCATGTGCAGGTCGTGATGATGCATTTATTGAAGGTGATGTAATTGATGCCAATAATACAGAAGCAGGTTTCTTGGCATACAAAGTAGAGGTTACTGCTGATAAATTTAAAAAATATGAAACCACCAAGAAAAAAACCAATAGAGTGGGTGAAGTAATGTATGTACCGCATCAAACCAGTTTTATGGAGTTTGATTTTAGAGTGGTAAATCTTAGTAAAGTATAATTGTTTAAATGTGGCATTCTGTCGGATATAAGACCACATCTTTTTAGGAATATATTATGAAATTAGATTATAAACAAAAAGAAGATATTATGAAAATGGTGTTTGCTAAATGGCAGGCACCTGCAGGTTTCCGTTCATCATACAAAGGTGTACCGATGGACAATTATGATGGTATCAAGCAGTTTATTGATTTTACCAAGTATTATGTAATGTTCCGTGGTCCTAGACCACAACCAGGTTTCAAAGGTTCTACCCGCAAGCGTTATGCTCATTCATTTGATGTATATCAGCGCAGTTATCGTGATATGGACTTATTGAGGACTGAGCGTGAAGCATTTCAGCGTGGTGTTCGTTGGGCAAATAATAGGAGCCATTAATGATGGATTTTAAAGATTTTGATATTTGTGTTCAAGATTATGTGGCACATTTACAAGCAGATTATAATAGTAAAGGTACCAATCAATTCATAGAGTTTACCTATGAGTATGGTCGCAAATATGTCCATGTGATTATGAAGCATATTGGCCAATTTAGTATTGGTCAGCGTTCTTCACATTCATGGATTATGATGGATGATGATAAGAAGTTTAAGCGTGGTGATATATTAAAGTCAGCAACATGGCGTGGTCCCGCTCGTAACTTTTCTCGTGGTAACATTATTTGTGGTGGTTTTAAGCATATTAAATGGGCAGGCGTATGAGCATAATGATTGAACGATTGATTACCGAAATGGTTGATGATTATATGGTATCAATCAAAAAGATGAAGAAAGCAGAATTATTGCCTTTATTAGAAACACTAATGAAAGATAATCTGCGTGAATGTACCGATGATACAATCATCAGTTTGTATGAAGAACAATTTAACACTTATTTGAATGTGAGATAATATGGGTACCAGAGCATTAACATTTGTATATGAAGAATGTAAGAGTGGTGAAAAGCCAGAAGCAATTATCAATATGTACCGACAGTTTGATGGTTATCCTGAAGGTCATGGTGCAGAATTGGCAGAGTTTTTAACTACTGGTACAATGACCAATGGTCTGCGTATGGGTCAAACCGGTCGATTCTTCAATGGCATGGGTTGTTTAGCTGCACAGTTGGTGTGTAATTTTAAAACAGAAGCAGGACAGTTTTATTTGTATCCTGTAACGGCAGAAGATTGTGGCCAAGATTTTGAATATCACATTTATAATATTGATGGTAAATTAAAAATCAAAGTTATGAATTGTGGTTGTAATTTCTTTGGTGGCACACAGGATGAAACCTATGAGCCAATTTTCGAAGGCTCTTTGGAAGAGTTTACCGAATTTTGTAAAGCAAAGGAGACAGCATGAGTTATGATGCAGATTATGAAAGTGTGTATATGGTTGAGTTTGAATCTGGTAGAACCATTCATGTGCAATTCTTTGATGTTCAGGAAGTAAAAGAGTATTGTGCAGATAACCATGCTGGTGATGTTATCAAATCAATCTATAAAGAAGTTTATTGTAATTTTGCAGAGGCAGAATAATGAGTAAAATTCGTTCTGTTAAACCTGCCAAAGGCACAAAAGGATTTATTATGCACGGATCTGATATAGATGGTAATCCTTTCTATTTCTTCCGTGTGTATGATAAGGGACATATCCATAAATTTGTTGATTACGATATACTACATTACGATTTAGAAGTGGAGATATTAGAATCTGATGCAATGTTATATCAAGATGAATTTGGTGCTCATATTGATTATGCACCTATTGATGAAAGTAAATAAATGCCAGTAAGATATTCTACCAATTGGATGGGTGTTATCAATATGCAATGGTATATTGACCGTGGATTAACCAAAAGAGTAACACGAACACTTACCGAAGATTCTAAATTAACTGGCAGAAAAGCTGGTGAATCATTCGAGTATAATGAGATTACTCAATCATATTCGTGTGGTCGTATTGATTGCCATGGTGATGGTTTAGGTCCTTTTGGTGCAGAAATTGGTGTTGATCCTATGAAAGATGAATCATGGGGTAGATTTGGTCATTGGTTGGAAACATTTGAAACTGATGATTTGTGGACTATGGATCAATTGGTTGAAATGTATGAAAGAGCAAATCCTAAAATTGAATGGTGGGTAGAAAAATGAGTAATCTATTTTTTAATTCTAGTAATACTATCATTGTAACCAAAACACCAAGTGTGGAGTTTAATGATTATGTACCACGATGGTTTATTCAACAATTCATTAAGT
>Ga0214164_1000782_pt1 | contig 19856 bp, 26 predicted proteins | sample TroBogepilimnion_13_FD_153003 | JGI IMG/M metagenome (GOLD analysis project Ga0214164, IMG submission 153003) | Freshwater microbial communities from Trout Bog Lake, WI - Practice 03JUN2009 epilimnion v4 | ecosystem: Environmental > Aquatic > Freshwater > Lake > Epilimnion/Euphotic zone ...
TCTTGGTGTAAAGAAACCAGATGGTGAGATGATGAGACTTAGTAATGGTCCTATTATGTTTAATACAATGCCTCAGTACGATCCTGATAAGCAGGTATCGATGGCAGTCGGTGACGATGGTAATCTATGGGTAAAGAGTAAAGATGGTCAGTGGAAGCGAGTGGTAACTGAGTAATGCAAATATCCACCAAATATGAAATTGGTCATCGCTATTGGGTTCCTCGTTGCATACGCAAATGTCACGAGGAAACTATGGAGTATGATGGTAAATTTTGGGTGCATGAATACTTTACCTATGAAACAGTATCAAAGCAGAAAGAGATAATTGCAATTGATATTACTGTGTCCAAAAATGGTAAAATTGCCATTAAGTATGGCACAGTCAATGTTGGTAAAGAGGCAACATTAAGTCAGTGGTATCCAGAAGATAATATTGAAAATTACACAGAGTTCGAGGCTCTTAAAATTGCACATAAATATGCTATAAACCAAGAGGAATATTACGGCGATCATAATTGGTAAATGTTGGGGGATCGTATAATGGTAGTACATGGGACTTTGACTCCCAGAATCTAGGTTCGAGCCCTAGTCCCCCAGCCAAAAAGGTATATTGTGTATATAATAAATTTACGAGTTACTAAAAAAGGTCGAAGACAATATACTGTTTTATATAACAATATTGTTATTCTTATAACATACCAACTTCATGAAGCTGAAATATACCTTAAGAGTTCTCAATAGTTTTTTTAGCATGCTCTAAATATTTTTTAAGAGAATCCATTGAGTTTTTGCAGGTTTTATTATTTTTGTAAAGTTCTAAAACAGTTTTAGCTACTTCGATATCAGTTAATGTTTCTGCTTTTGGTAGATTTTTATTAAATGGGCAGTTATACATAATAGGATCAGGTAGAATAACTTGTAATTTTGTAGTAACTAAATTAGGTGTTACACCATCATCTGTTGTAGCGCATGCAGTTAAAAGTAACATTGGTATAATTAAAAGCTTTTTCATTATTGGCCATCCGACATTTTTTTGATTGTATTTTTAATAACTGGTGAAGATGGTCTGCTATCTTTCTGCGCTTGCGCTGAGGCTAGATAAGATTGTATATCATTAATGTGTGATTCTAATTCTGTATTTTGAGTATTGAGATCTTGAATAGCAGTTTTCTGATCTTCATTTACTTTTTGCATGTTGTCCATGAATTGTTTTTGTTGATCGAGAACTAATTGAATTTGTTTATTATTAAATTCTAGTTGCGCTTCTTGTTTAATAGTATTAACCCACATATGTACAGCGCTACCGAACATACCTAATATTGCAGCTAAAATAAAACCATATATGGTAAATTTGTTTAAAAAAGATGGCATTCGATCCTCCATTATATCGTCATGCTATTATTTATAGGAAAAGAAAATGAAAGTATATATTGGTCCGCATAAAGCACATTGGTCAACTCGATATTTCGAAGAATGGTATCTTGCAAAGATGCATAATGTCGATTTTGGTTGGAAGGTTGACGAAGAAAATTATACGAAGCTAGATAAAGTTGTTATCTGGTTAATTGATAAATGGCAAGATGTATTAAATTTAACCTTCAACAGATATTTCAACTGGTGTGAACGTAAGATCAAAATTCGTATCGATGGTTATGATATTTGGTCGGCCGATCATACTCTTGCATTAATCATTCATCCTACTCTCGTCAAATTGAAAGAAGCACTTCATGGTGCACCAAATACTGATGATGAAGATGTTCCAGATGAACTAAAGTCAACAGCTGCCTCTTCAAAAGAATTTGAATATGATACTGATGATAATCATTTTAAACGCTGGGAATGGATTCTCGACGAAATGATTTGGGCGTTCGCTCAGCAAATTGATGATGAGGCCGATATGCAATTCCATTCAGGTGAATATGATGTAAAGTGGAAAGAAGTCAAAGATGCAGATGGTAAATTAGTAGGTCATGAAATGGAACGTGGACCAAATGACACCCATGTCTTTGATAAAGAAGGCTACGACAAATGGGAAAAACGTATTGCCAACGGTATGAGATTGTTTGGTAAATACTTTCGTGCTTTATGGGACTAATAATGTACGAAGATAGATATTATCAAATTGTTCCAGAAGATATTATTGAGAAGTCTGCCAGATCAGTTGGGGGCGACAATAATTTTACAAAGCTACTAAGTGCTGCTAAAGCATACAAGGAAGCAGATTTGAATCCCATTTATCTATTAGACCCAGATACAATGGAAGTTATTGTAATTGTAAGAGAAACATTTCAAAAAAAGTTACATTGACCCCTTGCTAATCTAAAAAAGAATACTATATAGTATGTGCATCGCCTAATGGGATGCAGTAAATTAAACTCGCTGAAAAGGAGAAACGATATGAACGATTGGGTATTCAACACGTCTAATTTTGACAAATTTTTCGTTGGTTCTGACAAGATGATTCAAGCTCTTGCAAAAGTCCACGACACCGCCGCTAAGGCAATCCCAGGATATCCCCCATATAATATTGCAAAGGTTGACGACAACAAGTATGTCATTGAAATGGCAGTTGCTGGTTTCGCTAAATCTAATCTTGACATCGAAGTTGCTAATAGCACTTTGGTCGTAAGGGGTAGTCTTGAACCGAATCCACTTGAAGGTGAAGAAACAAATCCGATTTCAGAATACCTCTATAAAGGTATTGCTGATCGTGCTTTCACTCGCCGTTTTACTCTTGCTGATACTGTTGAAGTTAAAAATGCTGAATTGATTAATGGTATGTTAAAGCTTTGGCTTGAGAATATTATCCCAGAAGATAAAAAGCCAAAAAAAGTAGATATCGTTGACACAGCAGAAACAGTAAAGAAGAAATAAAATGACACAATTTAAAAATAGAATACTTGGATGGTGTAAACGCCAATCCAAGATAAAAAATACTGTCCGAGAACTAAATGCTCTTACAGATAGAGATCTTAATGATATTGGAATTTCGCGTTATGATATTCCAAGAGTTGCAAGGGAGAGATTAATATGACCAAATTTCTTTCTAGGATCTTTAAAAATAAGAAAAATTCATCTAAGCAAAGAAGTGCAGAAGAACAATATATTATTTCTAGAAACCCACAGAGTATTTCTCAGGTTGAACAATATGCTAGAGAATTTGAGTTAAAGCAATCGAATAGCCGTACATGGAGTATATTATGATTACTCCTGGATGGCCTGATATTAGGGAGCAGTAACATGTGGCCCTATACAGTTGATGAATTAGTACTCATTAATAATGGTACTGGCAAATAGTAATAAATAGTGGGTTAGCGCCCACTATTTTTACATAAAGGTGATGAAATGATTACTGAAGAAAACTTGATGGATATATTCCAGCATAGAAATAACCATAAACTTGCAATATTTGTTGAACCTGTCAATAAAACAATAGAAGATTATGGTATTAATAACCCTGCTATGTTTATCGCACAAATTGGTGTTGAGTCAGGTGGTTTCAGAGAATTAGAAGAAAATTTAAATTATACCGCATCACAGTTAATGCGTATTTTCCCAAGATATTTTCAAGATAAAGATCCTAATGATTACGCTCATCAACCTGAGAAAATTGCCAATTTGATTTATGCTAATCGTATGGGCAATGGCGATGAAACAAGCGGTGATGGATATCTTTACCGTGGTCGCGGTGCTATTCAAGTTACTGGTAAATATAGTTACGAGAAATTTGCACAGTCAGTTGAAAAAACATTAGAAGAAGTAGTAGAATATACGAAGACAGAAGAAGGCGCGATTATGTCTGCTGGTTGGTTCTGGGATGCAAATCATATTAATACTATTTCAGATGATGTAGAAAAAGTAAGCCGCCGTATTAATGGTGGTGATATTGGTTTAAGTCAACGCATTGCAATGTATGCAAGAGCACAAGAAGTTATTGGAAGCTAAAATGAGATCATTTAGTAAATTTTTCAACGAAACTATTAAGTATGGCTATAAAGATGCACGCCTTACTGAAGAATTAAATGATTATCAAAAGTCAATTGTTGACAGCTGGAACTCTGGCCCTTCAGGAACAATCAGTAGAAAATCTGGAAGAGTATCAGATAATATTTTTCCACCAGATCAACACAGAGTTACAATACCTCTTGAAGCTTCAGGTGAAGCTGTACAACCCCATCCAGATGTTGCTAATCATTTACAATCTAATGGTTACAAAATCAAAGATTATACTGCAGGATTAGCGGAAGATCCAAACTATCCTAAACGCTCCTTAAGAATAGGTTCTTTGTTGCAAAAAACAGGAGCAACGCCTGACGTTGTTAATGCTTTTCAAAACGATCCTGCACGTGCTGCAAGTAAAGCATCTACTGGTGGGTTACAAATAGTTTTATCTCGTCATCCACATGATATTGCAGGTGCATCTACTGATCGTGGTTGGAATTCATGCATGAGAATGCCAGAAGATGAAGACGATGAAGGTGGTATGTTTAATCATTATCTTCAACATGATGTTGAACAAGGTTCTGTAGCTGCATATCTTACCAAAGCAGGTGATCATGAAGCTAAACATCCGCTTTCTAGAATTATGTTGAAGCCTTGGGAAAATGTAGATGATACACAAATAAAAGGCGATAAAACTATTTTAAGACCTGAAGAAAAAGGATATGGTACTGCGGATAATTCATTTAGTCATACAGTAAGAAAATGGGCAGAGACTCATTATCCAGGTGGAAATGCAGCATATAGAAAAAATCCATATGTATACAATGATGCTCCTAAAGGCGCTCCTTCAGTAATATTCGGCGCTGATGCTAATCCCATAGATTATATTAATCATCCGAAACAAGCTGTAAGAGCAGCTGTTTCTCGTCATCCAAATCTTATACCAGAAGATATTAACGCACTCTTTAAAAATCTTGATAGTGAACATGTAAGAAAAGATTTAGTAAATCATCCAAATTTTTCGAGAGAAAATATTTCTACTGCATTAAGTGATCCTTCTTCTTTAGTAAGAGCAGAGGCGATGAAACATCCTGATATAACTCCTGCACACATTGAACAAGCAATGAAAGATCCTGATTCTAGAATGAGAGTAGCCGCCGCCCAACATCCAAAAGCAACACCAGAACAACTTGATAGAATGATGAATGACTCGTATCATTATGTTAGACACGTAGCATTAACAAATCCAAACATAAAAGATAGACATGTTATAGCTGGATTACATGATCCTTATCCTTATATCAAAGAAAATGCTCAAGCATTAGCAGCGGAACGAGGAATAAACTTGAAAAAAGTTATAAGACAAAATCAAAAAGGTAAAACTTTAGATCGATTTAAAGAAGATAAATTAAAAGAAACTAATGATAGAGATTTGGCATATGACAATATGGCAAATAAAAATTATGGCCGTTCTATAACTGATTAATAAAACTTGACTTTCAATATAATCTATAGTAATATAATGAATAGTGTCTGTGAAGCATTTTGCTCGGGACATATACAAGGAGTATTTGATGGCTTTTTATACAAACGTATTTCAACGTGGCAACAAGGTTTATGTTCGCGGATTCGATAAAGGTCTTAGAACAAAAGAGATAGTTAATTATTCTCCATATATGTTCGTTCCAAAAACAAATGGTAAGTTTCGAACGCTAGATGGTAAGCCTGTAGATAAAATTGATTTTGATAGTATTAGTGATGCAAGAGAGTTCATTGAACGGTACAGTGATGTATCTAATATGGATATCTATGGGCTTACTACTTTCCCTTATCTTTATATCTTTGATACATTTAAAGGCGACATCGATTACGATCCTCGTCTAGTAAACATCGGTACACTTGATATTGAGTGCGCAGCCGATGAAGGATTTCCTGACATCACCAAAGCTGATAAGCCTCTGACTGCGATTACTGTTCGTGTCAGGGCGAGAAACTATGTGTTCGGTTGTGGTGAGTTTAAGACAAATGACCTGAATACATTTTATGTTCAATGTCGCGATGAGCATCACCTCATTCAAGAGTTTCTAAAGACATGGGAGTTTCTTGATCTAGATATTGTCACTGGTTGGAATATTGAGTTTTTTGACATTCCATATTTGACCAATCGTATCAAGAACCTATTCAACGATAAAGAAACCAAGCGGCTGTCGCCATGGCATATTCTTGATACAAAAACAGTAGAGTTCCGAGGCAAAGAGAATCAAAGTTATTCTCCTGCAGGTATTTCTGTTTTGGATTACTATCAGCTATATCGTAAGTTTACGTTTGGTAATCAGGAAAGTTATAAGCTAGATTATATTTCTCAGGTCGAACTTGGTGAGAAGAAAATTGATTACTCAGAGTATGGTAATTTATTGGATCTATATAAAAATAATTATCAGAAGTTTATTGAGTATAACATTCATGACTGTGTGCTGGTTGACCGACTAGATGACAAGATGAAGTTCCTTGAGCAAGTCATGGCTCTGGCTTATGATGCCAAGGTAAACTATAATGATACAATGACTACCGTTCGTCCATGGGATATTATCATTCATAACTATCTGCTTGAGCAGGGTATTGTTATTCCTCAATTCAAAGAATCAAAAGAAGATTTTGAATTGGTCGGTGGTCACGTTAAAGAAGTTCAGGAAGGTCTTCATAATTGGATTGTATCTTTCGATTTGAATAGTCTTTATCCGCATTTGATCATGCAATATAATATCAGCCCTGAAACATTTGTTGAAAGAAAAAGTTTCCCTTCAATTGATTCTCTATTGGATGGTACTTGGGAATATCAAGATGGAATGGTAGCTTATGCTGCTAATGGTTGTACATACCGTAAAGACAAACAAGGTTTCCTACCTGCTCTTATGGAAAAGATGTATAACGAACGAGCAGAATATAAAAAGCTGATGATTGAAGCTAAGAAACGATATGAGGAAACTAAAAATCCAGAGGATTCTAAGTTAGTTTCTCGTTATCATAATATGCAATTGGCTCGTAAAATTCAGTTGAACTCAGCTTACGGCGCATTGGGTAATAAGTATTTCCGTTGGTTTAGTTTTAATAATGCCGAATCAATTACAACATCAGGTCAGCTTTCTATTCGTTGGATCGAAAAGAAAATGAACGAGTTCATGAACAAGGTGTGTAGAACTCAAGGAGTTGATTATGTTGTTGCTTCAGACACTGATTCCATTTATATTACTTTTTCTAATCTTATTCCTGATGGTTCGGATCAGCTTAAAGCTGTAAAGCTAATTGATGATTTCTGTGAAGGTAAAATCCAACCGTTTATGGATAAGTGTTATGAAGAACTAGCCGATATGATGAACGCATATCAGCAGAAGATGAAGATGAAACGCGAAACCATTGCCAATAAAGGTATTTGGAAAGCAAAGAAGATGTATATCCTCAACGCTTGGAACGTTGAAGGTGTGCAGTATGATAAGCCAAAGCTGAAGATTCAGGGCATCGAAGCTGTTCGTTCATCAACGCCTCATGCATGCCGCGAGAAGTTAAAGGCAGCTCTAAGTATTATTATGAATGGCGATGAAGAGGAACTGATCAAGTTCAATGAAGATTTTCGTAACGAGTTTATGGATCTTCCATTTGAAGATGTAGCATTTCCTCGAGGCGTTAAAGGTTTGAGTAAGTATCGCGATAAACATTCTATCTATGGTAAGGGAACACCAATTCAAGTCAAGGGTGTTCTGTTGTTTAATCATCTATTGAATAAACATAAAATAGATAGTATACCAATGATTCAGGATGGTGATAAGATTAAGTTTGTTTATCTTAAAACACCAAATCCTATCAATGATACTGTAATTGCAGCGATTGATTATTTACCAAAAGAATTTAATTTGGATTCATATATTGATCGTGATATGCAATTTAGTAAATCATATTTGGAGCCGCTAAAGTCCATTGCTAATGCTATTAATTGGAAAGTAGAACACATATCAACATTGGAAAGTTTTTTCGGGTGATAGAAAACGCTTGACTTTCGATTAAACTTATGGTATACTAAAAATAGATAATTTAGATTTAGGAGATATTAATGTCATTAAAAGAAAAACTAATCAAGAACAGTACGATTGATTTAACAGCGAGCCTTACAGATAGTAAAATCTTTATGAAGAAGGACATGATTCCTACTTCCGTGCCTATGATCAATGTCGCACTGTCGGGATCAGTTGATGGAGGTATTACTCCAGGACTAACCATGTTAGCTGGACCATCAAAGCACTTCAAGACTGGCTTTGCACTATTACTTGCTTCCTCATATCTAAAGAAGTACAAAGACGGTATCGTTCTTTTCTATGACTCTGAGTTTGGTACTCCTCAGTCTTATTTCAAGACATTCGGTATTGATTTTGACTCGGTTGTTCATACTCCAATTACTGATATTGAAGAACTCAAGTTCGATATTATGCAGCAGATGAAGAACATCGAACGTAACGATCATGTTATGATTATTATTGACTCGATTGGTAACTTGGCTTCCAAGAAGGAAGTTGATGATGCGCTTGATGGTAAGTCAGTTGCTGATATGTCTCGCGCAAAGCAGTTGAAGTCATTGTTCCGAATGATTACGCCGCATCTATCTCTCAAAGATATTCCTATGGTCGTAATCAATCACACCTATAAAGAAATTGGTCTGTATCCAAAGGATATTGTTGGTGGTGGTACTGGTTCTTACTATGGTTCGGACAATATCTGGATTCTTGGTCGTCAGCAGGATAAAGATGCCGATGGTATCAATGGATACCACTTTGTGATCAATGTAGAAAAGTCTCGTTATGTTAAAGAAAAATCTAAGATCCCTATCACTGTATCTTTTGATGGCGGTATTAATCGTTGGAGCGGATTGCTTGACGTTGCTCTTGATGGAGGCTTTATTATCAAGCCTAAAAATGGATGGTACGCTGTTGTGGATCGTGCAACTGGCGAGGTTAAGGCTCCAAATATGAGAGCAGGTGATATTGTTGACAATAAAGATTTCTGGATGAAGATTTTCAAAGAAACTGACTTCTCACAATATATTGAAAAGACATATCGGATGGCGACAGGCTCTATCATGGAGGAAGAAGATGGCGAATAGTATTTTAACCGAATACGCAAATAATGATAGATCGAGAGTAGCGATATTAAAAGTCAACAACGACACATTTAGTGTTGACTTTTATCAAAATGAAGAGTATTATCATACTACAGAATATGTAAGTAAGAGCATTCATTTCGTTCAGGATGTTGCTGAAAATTATGTTCTTGGCGTATTTGGTAATGTAAGAGATTTTGCAGTTGTTTAAATTTGAGATGATTGTGACTAAAGAACTATATTGTAAGAACGTGATGGAGAAAGACTGGAAATGGCGATTGAGAACACTATCTTTTCGAACCTTATATTTAATGAAGAATATGCTCGGAAAGTTATTCCATTCCTCAAAGGAGAGTATTTTTCTGATCCGAAAGATAGAGTTACATTCAACCTCATCGATGAATACGTCGCCAAGTACAATGCCCTTCCGTCAAAAGAAGCCATGGCGATTGATTTGTCGAATAAAACGGGGTTGAATGAACACACGTTCAAGAGCGTTGTAGAAACAATTGAAGGTCTAACAAAAGAAGATACTCAAACCGATTGGTTGGTCGATCAAACTGAAAAGTTCTGTCAGGAAAAGGCAGTATATAATGCTATCATGGAAAGTATTCAAATCCTTGATGACAAGACAGGAGTAAAATCGAAAGGATCTATTCCACAGGTTCTTTCCGATGCACTTGGTGTCAGCTTTGATACACATATTGGTCATGACTTTATTGAGAACGCCGAAGATCGGTTTGAGTTCTATCACAAGAAAGAAAATCGTCTACCATTCGACCTCGATTACTTTAACAAAATCACTAATGGTGGTTTACCAAACAAAACTCTTAATATCATCTTGGCAGGTACTGGTGTTGGTAAGTCATTGACCATGTGTCATATGGCGGCTGCTAATCTTTTGACAGGTAAAAATGTTCTGTACATTACTTTGGAAATGGCCGACAAGGAAATTGCCAAGCGTATTGATGCAAATCTTCTTGATATTCCTATTCAGGAACTCGAGATTATCCCAAAAGATTTGTATGATAAAAAGATGGCCAAGATCAAAGGTAAAACAACTGGTAAGCTTATCGTTAAAGAATACCCAACCGCCTGTGCTGGCTCGGCTAACTTCCGACATTTAATTAATGAATTGAAGTTGAAGAAGAAGTTTATGCCAGACGTTATCTATATTGATTATTTGAACATTTGCATGTCATCGAGGATAAAACATGGAGCCAACGTCAATTCTTATACCCTTGTCAAAGCGATCGCAGAAGAACTACGAGGGCTTGCAGTGGAGTTCGATGTACCTCTCATCTCTGCGACTCAAACAACTCGAAGCGGATATTGTTTAGCACTTGATACTCAGGTATTTGCAAATAATCAAAAGACAAATATCTCAGATGTTAAAGTCGGTGATAATATTGCCACCTTTGGTGGTCAGAATATTATCAAAAAGATTTTTCCTATTACTAAGAAAAAAGCATATAAGATTACTCTTGCGAATGGCAAAACTATCATTTGTAGTAAAGAACATTTGTTCCCAACTAAAGATGGGGAAAAAAGCCTTAAAAAAGGTCTTAAGATTGGAGAGTATCTACAAGTTAAACATCAATAGATCATAAATAGATGTATGAGTTAAAGATATGGAGAATCATATGTCTATTAAAATTTATCTGATAACTAACCACTTTACAAACCCTAAAATGTATTATGTTGGGAGAACTAAATTATCTTTGGATGAAAGGTTCTCCCAACATATAAAAATGGGATATAAAGAAAATAATCATTTATTACATGAAGCAATTTTAGAATATGGTAAAAGAAATTTTACAATAGAGTTGTTAGATGTGTGCGATGATCACAACGCCAATCAGATCGAAGATTTTTACATAAAAAAATATATGTCTCATCACAAAGATGGGAGAGGATATAATATGAGGTATGAAACTACTGATAATATTGATAAAAATTATCATGGTGTAGATTATCATATAATAAAAGAAAATATTGATAATGGTTTAGTCTGGAACAAAGGCATTAACTTTTCGGAAAAATCTAAAAAGAAAATAAGTGAAACTAAAAAACATAGATTTGAAAATGGATTATATACAAAATACGGACATTTTCACAGTGAAGAAACAAAAAAAAGACTTTCTGAAATAGCCAAAGCAAGACCAACTCCTTCTCAAGAAACAAGACAAAAATTATCTGAAAAATCTTCTAATCGTTTTTGTATCTATAGTATTGAAGAAAAACAAAGAAAGTTTATTAAAAAAGGATGCGAATTGCCAGATGGTTGGGTTATTGGAAAAGGTACTTGCTGGGTTAATAATGGTGAAAAATCGATTAGCATTGACATTTGGGAAGAAACAAAGTACAATAAACTTGGATATGTTAGAGGGAGGTTGGGCAATGTGGTCTGAAATTATTAATATTGAAGAAGTTGGTGAAATGGATATGATTGACATTGAGGTGTCAGGAAATCATTTATTTTATGCTAATGATATTTTAACACATAATTCGAACAGCGACTTGGGATTGGAAGATACATCAGAATCCTTTGGACTCCCAGCCACAGCTGATTTTATGTTTGGGATCTCAACGTCCGAAGAGTTGGAAGCACTCGGTCAAATTATGGTTAAACAGCTCAAGAATCGCTATAACGATGCAGGGAATCATCGTCGGTTCGTTGTTGGTATTGATCGTACAAAAATGCGACTTTACGACGTTGAACAATCTGCTCAAGATGATATTATAGATGATAAGCCTATTATGGATAAAACAAATTTTGGCGAACAAGATTATGAACGCAACAAGCCAAAATCAAAGTTCGATAAGAAAAAGTTTGCGGAGTTTAAATAATGGATGATGCTGAACAATATAGAAAAGATCTAGCAGCTGTTCTAGAACAGCTGAAGCTGGTGAAATACGGCGGAGTTAGCTTATCTGATTTATCTACACAACAGACTATGGAGATGTTTGGGTTGATGGGTAAAATCGAGGAAACTAATAAAAAACTGGAAGAAACCTATAGTGGGTTTCCAGGCAATGTTATAATGATGGATAAGAAATAATGTGGCCATTTAAGAAAAAGAAAAAACGCCCTACTTTTAAGATTGAAATATATACTGGTAATATCGTAACAACCAGAAAGTATATCCTGCGTAAGGCAGTGCCATATGATCGTTGGGATGATTATGAGATGTTAGGTCAGTATGAAACCTATGAGGAAGCAGTAGCTGCAATAGAGCACTACCTTGAGTTTCCTCAGTACTTTGATAAAAACGGTAAAAGGTTTGGCATTTCATGAATTACAAAATCATTGAAAAACACGGTAAATTCGAGGTTTTGACTCGCTCGGTGATCTAGTAAAACAGATCAAGAGAGAATGTAGAAAAGATCTTGAAGAAGCCCTTATAGCAAAATATAAAGAATATTGTGAAAAAGAATACTGGAATACTGTACTAGGGGATGATTGATGCACATCGATGACGTTGACTATGATACTAAGCTGGTAGTTACTGAGTGGGTAATGAAGCATATAGTAGAACATGCAATTGAAGGTGGTAGCTACCGATACCTGATCTATGCACGTTTAGGATTTGGACCTGATGCATATGTACCATTATGTAATCATGGTCTTACTATTAGTAATGAATTTAGTTTACAGGAAAAGAATGATGAATTACAAAATCATTGAAAAACACGGTAAATTCGAGGTTCATGAAGTACCAACCAACCAAACAATAGAGATTTTCAAGACCAGAGATGATGCGAAAACTATGCTGCGTCGCCTTAACTTTGGAGGCGCATTTGATGGTTGGACTCCAAAATTTATTTTAAAAAAAGTTGATTTATCTCAGTTTAAATCTCTATGAGATGACTAAATAATCTATCAAACGAAAATATGTATACGCTACAATGCGTAGAGGCACGAGTCGAGGAGACACGGAATAGTTGAGAGCAAATGGTGGGGTTCCACTCAACCGTATTTTCGTTAGTTAGGCGAGCTGAGAGGCTCGCCTTTTTTTCAACCTCATTTCTCATTTATATAAATATTAAAAATCTCTGTAGGAATAGTTATGAAAAAATTTAAACAATTTATTAACACTATCAAAAAACAACCGCCAATTATTCCAGCGGTTATTCACTTCAAACATGTTCAAGCTAAAGTTCCAAAGGCGCAAACACCTTTTCCAATACACTTTAGACATGTAAAAGAAGACACTCAGCTCGATAAGCCAATCGTTGGTCATATAGATGACTGGCATGCAATAAACGATAATGCACATTTATCTAATCAAAAACCTGATACAGATGCGCATAATGAAGAAATAGCTAATAAATTAATAAAAGATAAACCTTTATCTGATTTACCTGATGAAGATAGAGATTATATTAATCGTTATACTGCAGAATATAGCGATGGATTACCAAGTCATCTGAATAAGATGACTAGTCATCTGATAAATGGTAGAATACTTTCTAATGCCAAACTAACAAAACAACATCAGGATGCAATTAGCTCTTTAGATAATTCAATAAATAATAATAGAATTCAACGACCATTAAGTTTGTATTCAGGAGTCGGTTTTGACCCAGAAAAACATATTGATGAAAATGGTCAAATGTTTTCCCCAGCATTTATTTCAGCCACGCATTCTAAAAATACAGCTATAAATTTTTCATCGCGTTATGTAAGAGATGCTAAACCTATAGAAAATCCAGATAATTACAGTATTGATCATATTATTCACTTTCATTTAAATCCAAATGACGCTGCAATGCATGTATCACATCTTTCAGATGTACCAGAAGAATATGAAACAATTATTGGTAGAGGTCAAACTTTACAGCATCATGGTACTAGTAGTTATGAAGATCCTTTGTATAAAAAGATATATAGAATACACCATATGAGCATCGTGCCACCTCAAGGAAAATAAGATGATACCTTTTAAAGAATACATTATTGAAAAAATGGACCCTGAATCAGATACATTACATGCATTTGATATGGATGAAACTTTATTTGCTCATGACCATCATAAGCTACGTGTACACGTTAAAGATCCAAATGGTCAAAGAGTTCGTACTTTAACAAATCAAGAATTTAATACACATCAACTTCCTCCAGGTCATTCATATGATTTCGGCGAGTTTAAGTCCTCTGATGTATTTGCGCAGTCAGCAAAACCTATTCGTAAAATGATTGCTAAGATGAAAGCAATTCACAAAAATAATAAGAATGTAGAGATTCTTACAGCCCGTTCTGATTTAGACGATAAAAATAAGTTTGCTCATCACATGGGTAAATATGGTATAGATACTAAACAAATTCATGTTCGTAGAGCAGGTAATTTGCAAGGTATGAGACCGCCACAGGCGAAAGCTGCAGTTGTAAGCGATCTTATTAATCAAAATGGATACAAGAGAGTTCATCTTTATGATGACTCGCATGATAATTTAGATCATTTTCTTAAACTTAAAAAACAACATCCCGATGTAGAATTCCATGCGCACCATGTTCAGCATGATCCAGAAACAGGTGATGTTAATATTACTACAAGGAAAGCATGATGTTAAACTTTGCTGCATTTTTAATAGAAGAAAAAGCCAAGAAAGAAGATTTTGGTGATCTTGATAGTGATTCAAAAGGTAAACTACATGAGCTTCTAGTTGGGTATCACCTAAGAGGTGGCCACCACATGGAAATGTACAAAGATGAATACAAGAAAACACCTAAAGAAGTTCATGATGAACTAGCAGAAAAACTTGGTGGCATAAATTCCCCTCAATATAGAAATTTCAGTGAAAGAGCTAGAAAAGCTGCTGAACATATTAAAAAGAATTTAAAGCTTACTCATAAAGATATTAAACATGTTAGATGGACATCTAAAAGCGGCGATTTAGAAAGAGCAACTGGTATTCCAGCAACACAGCAACAAGATGATTCTGATATTGTTATTACTGATCATAGAGGTAGACACCATGGTGTGAGCTTAAAAGTTTCGGATGATAATAAACCTATTACTCTTGCTAATGCTGGCGCTGAAGCCACATATGGTGGTGGTGATATACATGAGAAAAATAGATCAGCGATTAAAGAAAGTTACCCTGAACTAAAGGGTATGTCTAATCCAAGAAATAGAAAAGATTGGCTTAAATCTAATCCAGCAATTAAACAAGATATTAGCAGAAGAAATTTGGCAACATTGACTGATGTTGCTAGAAATATGCATCAGCGTATTAGTGCATTGACTCCAGAACAAAGAGCTGCTCATATTAGACATTTAGTATTACATGCATATTCCACACCAATGGAAGCCCATGGCCATACTCATATGAGACATTTTACTGGCGGTGGGCATGATCCGCATTTAGAAACAGCTAATCCTGGATTAGATCATGAACATATTTTAAACGATCCAGAAAATATATCAGTTAGACATGCAGGTACTTCTATTTACTATGAACACAAAGGTGTACCCTTTGCTATGCAAACTGCAAAGATGAGTAGTCAGTCTGATCCTTTATCTTCTTTAGTTGTTACAGGTAAAGAAGTAAAAAGAAAGAAAGATAAACCAGCGGTTGCTGCTCCTGTTGCGCCATCTAGAGAAGTTACATCTAGAGATATTGAAGCTGCTGTACCAAAAGTAAGAAGTAAAAAAGTAGTTGCAATGCCAGCCGCCAAAGCTCCAAGAGCTAAAGCAGCACCTGTATCTACTTGGAAACCACCAAAACCAACAAAACATAAAAAAATAGCAAAAACTGTCGAACAGCCTATACAAGTTCATCCTGATGAAGAAAGAGCTGCAAGCGAAGGTATGGGTGGTGCTATTTCTAGAACACCACAACGTAAAGCACCACAACCTAGAAAACCTAGACCTAATATACCAATTGGTAATGATGGCACACATGGCGGAGTAGTATTTTAATGCTTAATTTTAGAGAATATTTAATAGAAGCTGCAGAAAAAGATGCAGCTGGTAAGCCGCTGAAACATCTTAGACATGTTGAAGACAATGTAATCTATGATGGCGATGAAGGTGTTGCTAGAGCAGATAGACATCTAAATGCAGTTCATAATATGTTACTTGGTAGACATGCAGGTGTTCATGTTTCTACTAAATGGGATGGTGCACCATCGCTTGTATTTGGTAAAGACCCTGCAAGTGGTAGATTTTTCGTAGCTACTAAATCAGCTTTCAATGCAAATCCAAAACTTAATTTTACAGATGAAGACATTGAACGTAATCATGGCCATGCTCCAGGTCTTGTAGAAAAACTTAAAGCATCTTTACGACACCTACCATCGATTATGCCACGTGAAGGTGGTGTGTTCCAAGGTGATCTTATCCATACAACAGGCGATGCTAAAACAGAAAATGGTATGACAAGTGTTACTCCAAATACACTTACTATGTCAGCTCCTGCAGATTCGCCTGAAGGTCAAAATATGCAGAAGCCACTTGGTATAGTAATTCATACCAAGTATAAAGGTCGTGGTGGTCTTGGTAATATGTCGGCTGGACCGCTTGATGATAAAACTAGAGGTAAATTTGCAGAAGATCCAAATGTTAACAATATTGATCCATCAATGCATGTTAACCCTGCAAACTATACTCCTGCAGAACAGCAGCAATACCTAGCTCATATGGAAGCTGCAAGAAAAACATATGCTAAAATGGCTCCTGAAGCTATGGAAGCTCTTCAAGGTCATGGCCAATTATTAGAAGGTCATGTCAATGATCAAATTAGAAAAGGTGGTGCACCATCTGTTCAGGGATATATGGATTATCTAAATGCTAAACATGAAAAAGATGTTGGTAAATTAAAGTCACAGCCAACTATTGATAGAAGAAATCAGGCGCATGCTGATATGATGCAGCATATTACTGAAAATCAAGATCATTTTCAAAAGGCTCTTGAACTACACAATCATATGCAAAATGCAAAGAATGTACTTGTTAGTGTAATGGAAAAAAATAATCCATATGCGCATAGTGTTGGTGGTGTTCCAACTGGTCCAGAAGGTGCAGTTGTCGCAGATAACAATGGTGATATGAGCAAAATGAATAATCGTCAAGAGTTTAATAGATTAAACTTCTTGAAGGGAGCTTTTCAAAAGAACGCAGCACAAGCAGCAGAGAATCCAGAATGATTAGATTTAAATACTTTGTATTAAAAGAAGAACCGCAAGATATTCAATCATCTCATGATTTTACTATCATGCGTGCTAATCCATTCACTGCAGCGCATCAAGGTTTAGTTGGTCATGTTGCTAGTTCTGCTGCAGATCGTGGCGGTTCTCATTCTGTTCTACTTACAAGAACTCAAGATAAGAAAAAAAATCCACTAACTCCTGAACAGAAATTATATTGGGCAAAGAAATCATTTCCTGATGCTAATATTCAATTAATGACTCCTGAAGAACCAACTTTACTTCATTATCTATCAAGACTACATAGAGAAGGTGTTACTGATCCTCATTTACACGTTGGTTCAGATAGAGCTGGTGAATTTGAAAAGTTAGTTAATACTTACAATGGTGTTGCTGGTAGACATGGTTTTTATAACTTCCCTAATATTACAGTACATCCATATGGCGATACAAGAGATGACGAAGATACAGGTATGGCGGGTATTTCTGCAAGCGCAATGAGAAACGCAGCTATGAATGCAGATAGAGATTCTTATCATGCTATGTCGCCTTCGACTTTATCTCCTGAAGACAAAGATGAACAAATGAGACAGGTTTATAACGGTATGAATCCTCCACCACCTGAGCCAAAAGTGAAAGCTAAAAAGAAAGTTTAATCATGGATGAGAAAATATTACTCGAAAAAATGGCAAGAGCTTTGGGTGTTGAAAATGTGCTCGAAGATATAGAGAATAAAAAAGAGAAAGAAAAAAGAATTCTTGCTAGCATGAACCGTAAGCTTGATGAAATTACAAATACAGATTATACAAAACCTAAATTAAAAAAAGATATTAAATTTGTTGAAGAAGAAATAATAATACAACAACCTGAAATAATAGTTGAAATTGCTCGTCAGCCTGAACCTGAATTACCAAAAGAAAATATAGTAAATAAATATGTCAAGGCTCTTTCTAAAGCCACTGATCAAAATGGCGATGCTGATAAAATCGCAAATCAAATACCTGATGTTTATCGTAAAGAATTAGATATAGTAAAAAAATCTGTTGCTGATTTTCATAGATTTGCTCAAAGACATTCGCAACTTGGTGGAGGTGGTGCAGGAAGTGTCGATGAATTAACATTTCACACAGTTCAGGTAACTCAGCCAACATATAATGCAACAAGAAAAGATTATTTTATTGGAGTGAATTATCCAGGTCTAGTGACAATCAATCTTCCCTTTCAGAATCTAAAACCAGGAAGACAAATATTAATTAAAGATCAATCTGGTTTTGCAGCTTCAAACTTTATTACAATAGCAACACTTGATGGTTCAACTATTGACGGAATTAGCACATTCCAGATTGTTAATAGTTACGAATCCATTTCGTTATTATATGCAAACGGAGGATGGAACATAGTATGAGTTATAATCCTAATGCATTCTCCAATACTTTTGTTAATTGGCTTCAAGTTCCTTCTGATGTTATACCAAACCTAAATCAAACTTATTCTCTTGGTAACACTTCCAATAGATGGCAAAAATTATGGGTTAGTTCTAACTCTGTTATTTTTGCAGATAGTAATCCATCATACCCAGATCAAATTCTTACAGTATCCAATGGTATTTTTAAATTTGAACTTGCAAATGGAAATTTTCAAGCCAATTCTGGTCTTACAGTTGGTTCCTTTACATTCGTAGGTCCTACTCTTACTGTTGCCAATAGCCAACAAAGTCTATCTATAGGTGTACCTACTGATACTGGTTCAGTTGCTTTTTATAGACCACTTTCTGTATACTCACAAGGAACAAATACCTACCCAACTTTTATCGTTCAAAGAAATGGGCAAGTACTTATCAACACTCCAAATACAATCTTAACAAATTCTGCAGCTTTCGAAATTGTTGGAAGTAATAGTGGAGTTTCACAGCCAAGAAACTTTACTGGAACATTGATTCAAGGAACGGCGCAAGATGGTCAGCCAGCTCGTATTGGTTTTGATGCTTTTGGTGCTAATACTTACGTAGCGATTGCTGGTCGTGGAGCTAGAGGAACTGTTTTATCTCCATCGGGCACTCAAGCTAATGATACGATTATGCGTTTTTCCATACAGGGATGGACTGCCGATAGTAACACATATGCTTCATCGATCGGTCGTATTGATATGCAGGCAGCAGAAAACTTTTACGCTGCTAACACTGGAACTAAAATTACTTTTCAATTAACACCAGCTGGTTCAAATACTATTCAGTCTGAATCGGTCGCGTTTTATTCAAATGGTATGAGTTTGGCCAACAATCCAAATTCTTCAATTACATTTAGTGACAATACAGTACAAAATACCGCTTATAAAGTTCCTAACGTAAGAATAGCAAACGTAATCTCGAACAGCGTTTTGATTGACTTTTCAACTGACAACTTTGTTCATATACACACAAATTCTGGAACTGTTACTGCTAACTTACAGAATCTTACTGCTGGTAAGGTGGTTGAACTGTTTATTTTCAACAATGTCGGTGGTACACAGCAGTTCAACCATGGCGTTTCCTCAACACAAGCTACAGGCGGTTCATCTTTTTATCTAAGCTCTCACAATACGATGTATGTCAAGTATTTCTGTTTAGATGGAACTGCA
>Ga0214164_1000783_pt1 | contig 19854 bp, 21 predicted proteins | sample TroBogepilimnion_13_FD_153003 | JGI IMG/M metagenome (GOLD analysis project Ga0214164, IMG submission 153003) | Freshwater microbial communities from Trout Bog Lake, WI - Practice 03JUN2009 epilimnion v4 | ecosystem: Environmental > Aquatic > Freshwater > Lake > Epilimnion/Euphotic zone ...
CCGGGTGTTAAGAACGGTTTACCTAGAGTCACTTTACGTCCATGATACTCAGCCTCTACTATCTTATCTTTATGTTCAATAAGATATTCAGTTAGACAAGATGGGCAATATGAATCAGTTTCTAGTAACATAAGTTTTTTAAGAATTAAAATCTATTACAGTACCTTTTGGAGTTTTAACATAGTAATCTGCGTCAGGGAAAGCGTACATATATTCGCCAGTAGGTAGTTTATACACACCAAAATGACCTTCTTCATCTTCCCATTCTAGATGAGCTTCATCATTATCAAATGCTTCAATATCCTCATCAGTTGCCGGTATGTTAAAGATCTCATCTCTATTTCCATCATCGTGAAAATCAATATCACTTACAGGTATCGTATTTTCAGTCAGAATACCGGCTAACTCTTGCATTCTTTTAATTTCGTTGATTTGCTGTTTCATATTAGTGTAAGAATTTAAGTTTATATTTAGTTCCTTCGATTAAAGCTACTAGAGTATCTACTTCGTTCTGGATATAGCTGTCTTGAGGTATGTTGTGTCTTACTGTTTCTACATACTTACTTAATCCTTCGAAATAAGTAATAACACTGTCATCTTCTTTGAATGAAGCTGCTCCAGTGTAGCCTCTTAGTATTCCGTAGCGACCTTGGTAGGACTCAACTAATCCATCAGTAATCTCAAGCACTTCATCGTAGTACTCATTCAAAGCTTTGTGTGCTGCAAAAGAGCTTGTTTGTAGATGAAAGATATGAGCTTGAGTTCTTGAAGAAAATAAAGTCGATATAAATTGAGCAAATTCTTTCATATTATTTCTTTTCTTTCATTGGTTTCTTGGATGCTTCGATCATGCTACATTTTTGACGTAGTTCTTTGATCTTAGCCATTTTAGCTTCCGCTTTTGTGTGGTGTTGATCTGCTGCATCTGGATTAGCTGTTGCTTCATCTAAATGATCGTTTACTTCTTTCTGAAGTTTTTTGATTGTTTCTTCTAGTCTTGAAGTTGCTATGCCTTTCTTCTCTTCAACTCTTTTCATGCTTTCCTGTAAAGAGTCAACAAGCTCTTCAGCAGCCGCTAAAGCTTCTTCTCTAGTTGCGTAGTAGTCTTCGATTTCATCAAAATCAATCTGATCAGCTCCCCAAGCCTTTGCAAATCTCTCTGGAGTCGTTTCTCCTACTAGACTTTTTGCTGCTTCACCTGGTGCTGGTGTTGTTACGTAGTAGAACTTGAAACCATTACCTGGATAGGCTTCGTCTAGTTCTTCTGATTCTTCTACGTGTTTTGGTAGACTTTTAATATTGGGAGTCTCTTTAGCCCATTTTTTAGCTAGTTTTGGATGTGTTGCAAACATCATCCCCTGTTGTGCGCGCGATTTGAATGGCATAGTTATGTATTTTCTGTATTATAAATATCAATATCCCTTAGTTTAGCGATGTACTCCTTCACCTGTTTGTAGGATTCTGTCTTATCACCTCCGTCCCAAGCCTGTACTTCACCATCCTCAGTGACAAATGACTCTTTAATGTCCATCCAACTCTCCAAAGCCTGCTCTAAATCAGTTAAACTTTCGTTCTTATTTGCATTCATCACCTGAGCTGAGTACTCATCCCACTTACCTTCTCTCTTAATTTTCTCTTCTTTTTCAATTACACAGTCGAAACAAGTGCTATGAATAGCCCACATCTTCTTATTTAGGTCTGTTAGCTTCATAGGTTTCTTGCAATTTGGACATGTGATTGGCAATATTGCAAGTCTTTTTATTGAATCAAACTTAGTCACAGTTTGCTTTAGTCCGTCCTTAATTATCCACTTCCTACCACTCTCTTCCCAAATATCTCCTTCCTTGTGTGTTTGACTACTCTTCTCCCATCCAGCTTGTAATTGAGTTCTATCTCCTGTGTTTCCTGATATGAGATTTCTCATTCTTTGCACATCTCTTGGTGCAAATTCTTTTTTCAAAACCGAATCTTTCATTATTATATTATTTTGTATGGTATATTTTTTTCTTTTAGTAACTCTTGTAGATCGTTATAAGCTGTTAAAGTTGAAGGTCCAAAATCCCCATCATCCTCATCATCTCCAAAATTTGCATTAGGATCAAATCCTTTATAATCCTCTGCGCTATAAAGATCCACTGCCATAAGACATTTTGATATATTAACACCTTTTGGGTATTTTTTCAAGCTAATTCTTTCTTCTGACTCATCTACACCAGCCCTACCGTAACCGGCTTCTAGGTCAGCGTATGGAGTTATTTCGTATTGATTTGATAGCTTATTTCCGTCAATAGTCATTCTAACTTGTTGGGAGATTGTGTAGGATACCATTGATTTATTTCTTGTAAAAGAAACATAGGGTTGTATAGTTGAAGTAAGAATAAAATCTCCCTTTACTATATCAAGCATCTTGAGATAAGAGGTAAAGTGGTACAAAGTACCTACCTGTTTAGCTTCCTTTAGTAAATCTATTAGTTTAATCATTCCAAATTATTATTTTAAACTTTTCAGGTTCTATATTAAAAAATTTACATTTCCAATCACTCTGTTCAAAGAAAGGTAAAGAAGCCCATTCACTTCTTCTTTCTAATAATTCCTTAGCTGCTGCATTCCAATCTGTTGATAATGCTAATTCTTCGATTTTAGTCTTAGCTCTCATCACAGCTTCATAATCAAAGTCATCCCATTCATAATGAAATACCTCAAATGCATTACCATCTCTATCAACGTAGTCTATTGCTAGGTCTATTCCCCACTTTGAACGTATCTTTATTAGTTTGCTTACAATTGGCATCTCATTACTCCAATCCTTTAACTGTTCTAAAGCTGCACCATTGTATCCTCTTCTTTCAAATAGTAGTGCATGATTTATGTGTACTCCTTCTACAACTGGTCTTTTGGTTGCAAACCAAGTTCGTTTTATGGCTCTCTTATATCTATGATCTTCGGCTGGTGTATTTACTTCTGCGTAATCCTGTTCTAAATCAGTTAAGTCGTAGCCATTTGTATCAAATAAATCCACACAAGTTATTTGCGGTGTTTTATACCTCTTAATAGGATTAGTCCAATACGGAGTTGGATCAAAAGTATTACCTGTATTAATTAATTTCATAGATTGCTGGGTTAAGTTTACCGTAGTCTCTCATTATTATGCCTGCCATAGCATTTGCTTCATTCTCTATTTCAGAACCAGTTTCACCAGATTCCGCTTGTATCATATCAAGCTCTTGCTGTCTGTGATGAGTTAGTTCATGTGCAAGACTTCTACAAATATCTGCTAGATTCCTTCCTTTATAGTACAGCTCTATTGTTGTATCATGTGGAGTATAAGCTCCAAAAGATCTATTCTGCAATACCCAGTCTCCTTTTGCAATAAGCTTTATATGAGGTAGCGACTGAATTCCTAACTCCTTTTTACAAAAACCTAAAAAATGTTTAATTATATCTAACTTATCCTTGTCCATCTTGAGTTTGGGCTTTTGTAGGTACTAGTAATTTGAATATTTTTGGAGCCATTCCTTTGTTATAAGCGGCTTCTGGGATTGTTTGAGCAAAGCTCTCATAGTCTCCAGTATCAAGAAGACCTCTGACATATGGAGCAGCTATTTTTCCGTCCTTTTCTGTTATTGAGATAGTCTTTACGTTATTTGGATACCTTGTCTGTATGCTTTTTAAATATTCCTGGTCATCTCTCTCATCATCTCCTCCCACCACATAAACAGTTTCTCCACTTTGAGCGGTTTTGAGGTAGTTAAATATGTCTTGGATTGGACTGGTTGCTTCAGATAATCTTACATTAATTTTTGGACTTGGGGAAGCTTCTAAGTACATCATCCACACCTTTAGAGAATCTTCTGGAGTTATCCCGTCTTTTTCTTTTTGGCTGATTATAATATTAACCTCTGTTATGTAGTTTCTTGAAGCAAGATCCATTGCAGCCTTAAAATGCCCTTTGTGTGGAGGCTTAAATCCACCAGGATAGAAGCAGATTCCAGGAGGATTTGTTACTTCCTCTGCTATCAGCCTTCCTAGCTCTCTTGGATCGAAGGATAAACCTTCAAATTGTATTTGTTGTTTAGCCATAGTGTGTTACTATGTATAAATAGTTGTAGACTACCCCAACTTAACACTCGTTGGTAGAACTTCTGTGTGCGGCTTCATGTTAGGATTCTCTAGCTTATAGATTTCGTAAATGCTTTTGAACATTTCAAAATTACGGTCAATATTGTCAACTTCCTTTATTTGCCAACCCTTTCCTTGAATACTCTTCTCTTTTTTATCTGCTCCCTTAGTTGCTGCCTTTAACCACACAATTCCAGTACGTGTTATAGGTTCTGAGTGTGTTTCGTTCCACGCTTTTGCATAAGCTGCAAGCTGTAAGTCGTAGCTTGTGTGTAGGCTGTTTGATGTTTTGATATCTAGTAGCCATAACTCACCATTCATTTTACAGATAATGTCTGCTGTACCAGCGTACTCATGCTCGTCAGAGAATAGATGATACTCTGCAGCTACTATTTCAGGCTTGTGAGTATTCCAAAAATCTGCGAACTTTAGTACCATTTTCCACACATCTAGTGGATATGTGACATCTCCTGTCATATCAATCCAATCAATTTGGTCTCCGTTTAGCAGCCTTTCAACAGCTGTATGCACCATTGTACCTTCTTCAGCTGCTCTTCTTGCTATTAAATCTGCGTTATGTCCAACATCCTTTAGCCAATTATGAAAGAATTGATTCTTGGGAAAGTAGTTTAAGACTGCTGTTACTGATGGATAGAATTTATCTGATCTTTTGTAAAATCTAGTATCTAGTACGTTTACTTGTTTTGAATCAGCACTGTATTCTACAGTTCGTCTGATGGTTGGGTCTTTTATTTGGTTTTGGTTATCCATGGTATTCCATTTTCTTGGTTAATAAATCGCTGAAAGTCAGCTGCTTTGCAGTGTGTAAATACTGTGTCATATTTTCAAAACCTATTTCCGATGGATCTTTTCCATCTAAGTCAACAAAGTAGACATCTTTACCGAGGTCTAATAGTTGTTGAGCATATCCTATAGCTTGCTTAAACGCATCCTTATCCAAGGCTAAATACACCGTTTTAACCTCACTGCTAACCAATTTCAGCATGAGAGAGTTTGGTATGGTCTTACCGAATAATGGAATAGCGTTTCTACGAAGCGCAATTGCGTCAAAAATCCCTTCACACAGGATGACTGGTATCTTCCAGTTAATGTAGTATTCGAACCCAATTAAAGCGTTCTTATTGCAGGATGGGGCATCGTATTTTCTTCTTGGCTCTTTTTCGTAGGATCTTGATATAAAGTAGTTTAGGTGTCCTGATTTATCATAAGATGATACGATTAGTGAATTCGTGTACTTACCTGTCTCACAGTATCCAATATTATATTTTAGAATATCCTCCTCAGTTATTCCCCTTTTTATAGCGTATGCTTTTGCTTGTCTATATGAAAGCTTTGTAGAAGGCTTTGCTAATGAAATAAATTCTTCAGGCAATCTTATGATATCGTAAGTCTTTTCTAAGGTTTCTCCCTTTCCTCCTGGAAAGTATCGCTTCATTTCAGCTATCTGTTCTGGAGTTGCTTGAAGCTTTTTTAAGAGACTTACGGGAGTTCTGCCTTTCTCATTACAAACCCAACAATGCCAGACTCCTAAATTAGGATCTAGTTCTAGTTTTGGTTTATGGTGTTTGCAGAAAGGACAGTGGAAGGCGTGGTTTCCTTTTGTAGATGGTTTTGATCTTCCTAAAACTATATGTAAAAGTCCAAGTGCGAGCCGTGCTGTTTCTTGCATAGGTTTATTATTATCTAATATAATCCTACTTTTATTTCAAATTTCCAACAGGTTCTTCTAGCCAGCTTTGTGGGATAGCCTTATCTGCATAAGGTATGCCTAACTTTTCACACCAAGATCCGTATGTCGTCTTGGATTTTTTAGTAATCTTGGTTGCAGAGTTGCTAAATACAAATCTTATATCCAGATCAGGATACTGCTCTTTTATAAATTTATGCTTCTTTCTATCTGCTAATACAAATCTACCTTTTGTTTCAACTATAATACCGTTTGGTAATTTAAAATCAGGAAGATACGTGTGATTGGAGGCTGGTACTATATACTTTATGATATTTGCTTTGCTCTCGTACTCGTAGGTTATCCCAGCAGTTTGTAACTGTTGAGCAACAGTATCCTCTAAGCCGCTCCTAAATCCATGTTTAAGAGCAATGCTTTTTTTTGAAACCTTTTTTATTTTTTTCATAGTTAGTTGTTAACTATCCCATCTGACAATGAATGTCATGTCCGTATTGGATGGAATTGGATAGGGTGTTCCAAGCTTACCTACCACAAGTAGTTCATTGGATGCATTATATAATCCGACTGTTGTCGCATGTGGCATAAAATCAGAACCTGTTACATTGTTTATTAAAGTTGCTGATGAAAAAGCTTGAGCTGGGGTGTATAAAACTGTTGGGTTTTGTGAGTAGTTAAAATCATTCTCAGCTATGTGACACTTAACTTCGTTTTGATATATTGTAGTTTCTGCAGTAAAGGCTATGTCTAAATCATCAGCTGTGTTCAGATAAGAAACTAAATACTGGTCTGTGAATACTAACATTCCTTGTGAATATATTACATTACCAACATGTATTGGAGTTGCTACTGCTGTATAGTTGTAGGTCGTAGCTACTAGATTACCATTTCCATCATCTTCTACTATAAAATTAATATCTTGACCAGTTACAATATCAAAGTATATGCTTTTCTTTGAAATAGCTTCTCCAAAAGCAATTCTCGGAATAGATATAGCTGTTACGACTTCTCCTGATCCTGTTGGAAAAAACCTAGTATCTGCATCGGAGGTTCCATAAGCTGCTGTAGATTGTAAATAATTATCTGCTGAGGATGCTGATACTGGAAAAGATCCAGTTAGAAAATTAGAGTAGTATAGGTGCCTTAGAGACCTATAATTTACAGTAGATTGAGGAACTGAGCCTGTTACTGAGACAGGCCCATTTATTCCCACTGATATCCCAGCTCCTAGAGTGTTTGTATGACGAATACTTCCTGTAGGTACTGGATACTTTACTTTAAGTGCTGTAGTTATTATGTCTGAAACCTTGAAAGTGTTTGACGCTCTACTCATTTATTACCAGTCTAGTTTTACTCTTATTAATGCTTCCTTGGTGAAGTCTTTCACAAGCGGAGCTGACACTTTTCCAACTGCTAAAAGCTCGTTGTTTGTGTTGTATAATCCTACCGTTGTGATGTAGGTTTGTGGGCTATTTATGTAATTTGGGTATAGTAAATTTCCTGTTGATCCAGAAAGAAAAGTTGGATTTGAAGTGTAGTTGTATTCTGCATTTCCTATACGAACAAATACATAGTTTGATGAAACAGTTTCCTGACTGTTTAATTGAAAACTAACTAGCGAACTGTATAATGTATTGTTGTTTAGAGAAGATGTTGGTGTACTAGTCGTTGTAGTATTTGTAGCTAGATTAATTCCACCATAGCTTGCAGATAGATTTAATGCTGCAGGATTCAGTATTATTGTACCAATATCAGGTAAGAATAATCCGTATGATCCAGAAGCAGTTTGACCGTTTGCAATACCGTTTGTTGGTGTAGTTGATACCGCTCTACCATTTGATCCTGATACTATTTGAAATACTCTACCACAGTCTAAGTAGGATATTACAGAACTATCGTTGCTGTTATCAGCTAAGTATAGCTTACCTGCAGAACCTGATAGAGTTAGGTTAAATGTACCTGGAAATAGGCTTTCCTTATACCTGTTTCTATCTACGTTTATTACCCAAATTTCTTGAGCATTTGAATTTAATCCTCCAAAGTTAAATCCTTGATTACCAGTAGCACCTGCTCCGTATACTAAGGTTCTATACTGCTTATAAGTTGTAAGACTTGGAGTATATCCAGGAATTAGACTATTGTATGTAGTTGATCCAGATCCAACCAAGTTTCCATAGGCTATAGAAAATTGTGTAGTAGCACCAGACCCAGTTGGGTTTATCTGATATACAGGTAGATAAAATGCATCTGAAGTTATGCCTGTTGAGCTAGCTCCTGAAGCTGTATAGAAGCTTGTTAGGGTTGGAGTGTTTGAACTCCAAGCCGGAGCTGTTATTGAGTCTGAGCTTACTACGAAGTCAGTAGGAGCTAATGATGTAAATGACATATGTTATATTAATTGCTTTGTGTTATTTGAACTGGTACTGATAATCTTGCTCCTGAATCACGTCCTGTGATAGTCAGGATGGTGTATAGAGTTGTCTGAGATCCAAACAGGGTGTTTACAGTTGTTGCAGTTAAGTTAATTGATGATCCGATTACAGTCTTAGATACATTTGTACCTAGTGTAGTTGTTGAATTTAAAGATGTTGCTTCAGCTGTGTTGATTCCAACTCCAGTAAAGGTTGACATTGTTCTTACATCCCCAATAGTTGCAACATAGCCTGATTGCTCGTAAGCTGAAGAAGCTCCTAAATAATTTAGAGTTTGTGGAGTAATTGAAACTCCTGCACCTTGCTTCAATATAATAGAAGAATAACCGATATTAATCACTGGCAATTGAGCTGTTCCTCTCGGTAAAGTTACTAACTTGTACTTCATGATTTCTGTATCTTCCGGAAAAGCTTGGATGATTGGCATATTCTGAATTGCTTCACCATAAAATGCAGATCCTGATGGATGGTTTGGATTATATAAAGTATAATCTACCTCATCATCCGATAAAGAAAATTGTGTAATTTGAAATGAACCGTCATTTCTTGCTAGAAGTTCTCTACCTTTCTTGGTTAGAATAGCATCAATAACAACTGATGTGTTGCTTAAATATCCCATATTTGTTTTGTGTTTACTGTGTTAATAAATATATAAGAGTTTGTTTTTAATGTTAAAAGAGTTTACTAAGCACTTCCTGTTGTTCCCATGCTTGCACTCACTATGTAACTATCTCCAGGTTGTGGTATCCATCCGTAGTTATAGCCTTCTGATCCTACTTGTACTGAGCTAGAATATAGATATGTGCTTGTACGTGTATTGTAGACAGTTAACGATCCTGTATAGAAGAAAGATACGTTAGACGTAGTACCAATATATGCCATAGTTCCTACTGCTACAGTTGTAGTTCCTGACTGTGGACCGGATAATGATCCTGTGACTGTTAGTGTTGGAGTTGGTTGACTCACGTAGAAGCTACTACTTGCTGCCATTCCTGGAGTGTAGCTACTTGTTACATTAAACCAATAACTTATGGGCACTGCAGTGTTGTATATTGAAGTGTATATAGTGTATGAATGAGCTACTTGTGCTACGAACGATGCACTTATAGATCCATTGTAATTTGATCCTGTAAATACGTAGTAGCTAGGGTCATCATCAGGAAAATAATTATCTTGTATCCAAAGAGAAGCTGTATATGGAATACTACCTGATACTTTATTTACTATAACATTATAAGTGTTGTTTGATGATACAGTAGTACTTCCATTTCTAGTGACAGCCTTTGCAGTAACTATAGAAGAGGTTGGTGGGGTTGTTTGTGATAGTAAAAAATAACTACCACTTAAATCTAAAGCTGTAAAGCCGCCTGCTACAGTAAACGTATAGTAAATTCCAGATTGTGCATTAGAAGTAATTGCCGGTATTGACGGTACTACAGTAAGAGGTGTCTGTATACTAGCAGGATAGCCTGTGTAATATATGTTAGTACTTCCATACGGAAAAGTCGTTATTAAAAAACTACCGCTATAAGCGTTAATACTTGTAGAGGATGTAACTAAGCTTGTTATATTACTCCATGTTTTTACTGTTCCGTCATCTTTCTCTAAATAAAGTGATGATGTATTATCATAATAGATTGCTTGCATTATTTATAGTTTAAATTAAGGACTGATTTAGTGTTGTAAAAATAGTACTCTGTGCAGCTAGGATAGTAGCATTAGCGTCATAAGGTGTGAGTATGGCGGGTGAAACCTCCCCAGGTTGTTTTATGTAATTAATTAATACCGATGTTTCGTCTGGTTTTTGTCTTAAGATTGCAAAATTCTGGGAATTATAGGTTGTCCAATTTGTTATTGGTTGATCTAAAGTTACTGTTGTTTGTGCTACAGGAAATGTAAATGTTCTCTGTATAAATGGATTATTACTTGTAAAGCCAGCTAAATAACGTGCAGTGTCATAAACACTTTGATTGAATGGTGTTTCAGAAAAAATGATTGTATCTAAATACACTCTAGCATATCCACCTACAGTAGCTGTATTTAGGACTGGAAAGAGAGTGGTTGTATTATGAATATATTCAAATTGATCTTTACCATTAGGTAGGTAGGCTGAACCTGATATTTGAATTAAATCTCCTGGTGAGAAGTACTGGTTTGGATTTCCCGGTAAACTGCTATTAAGATATTCTATATAACTTGTAAAGTTACCACCTCCAGCATGTATATTACCTGAACCAAGTATGAATCTAATTCTTGCGTTTACAGTAATAGGTGCTTTTTGATATGAGCCAGTTGATAATACTTCGTAAGTTTGACTTAGCTTTGAGTAAAAATTACCTAATCTAATTAAATCCCCTTGTTGTATTGAAAAATAATCTACTACGTCAGAATAATAGTTTGACGTACTTCCAGTAGAAGTAAAAATACAGGATTGACTAAAAAATTGTTTTGTATTGGTTGAAAATTGTAAAGTATTAGCAGATGATGTTGTAAATAACGGTATACTATTTTGATATTCTAATGTATTTTGATACAGAGTTTCTGTTGTTAGTGTGTCTACTACATTAAAATATGTATACCTAGGCTCTCCTAAAGTAAATTGTATTACATTAAAACTACCGTCAAAACATCCATCTTGTAAATCTATCCAGTAAAATTTAAACCTTAAACTAGTTCCTGCTGTTAAAGTTACAGTTCTAGTAGAGGTTTCGCATAAAAATAAATCGGGACCACTTTTAGTTGTAGCGGATTGGATTATATGATTCATAAAAGTATCAACTCTAAAATCATAACTTACTGTGCTATCCTGATCTCCTGTTGCATGTGGTCCTTGTTCACTTAAGACTGTACACATTAATTTACCGTTATCATCTACAAGACCTGTCCATGATCCTTCTATATCGGGAGTCGTGCTTTGTTCTACAATTCCTACTAGTTTTAGATTAACTGTGTGTTGGTAAGCATGGAATAGTATTGAGATAGCTATGGTACCGTCAATAGTATACGTGCTTGTTCGAGGGACAGTATAAACTGTACTACCATTTAGTGTCTGAAAAACAGAAGGATCTTCGTAGCTATAAGCATTACCATTTTGTAGATATGGGCTTTGTATTCTCGTATCCGTAAATAGCGGTAGTTGGAATCCGTAAGCTGTTCCAACACCATTACTATTGAAAGCTCCAAGATTATTGCCGTCTGAATCGTAGTTATTATAATCCACAAGGGGACCGCTCCCATTATACTGCCAGTTCGCTGAGAGTATTTCTACAGCTATAGCTTGATCAGTAATTGCTTGTCCATTTACTGTAATAATTGGGGAATTTGCTGCTCCAAATATAGAAGAAGGAGGTGTCGGACTTTGTGCATCAACCTTACTATAATATAGGCTATAGGGAGAATATGCATTAAATCCTAAATTGACAGAAGCTGAGCTAATTGGTTGATCAAATGTAAAAGTAAGGGGTTCATTGTTTTCTCTAAATAATATTGGATCATACCTAAATCCACCCTTCCAAATACTTTTAGTACCGTCTAAACTTCTCTGGTTCGATGGTTTGCCGATATCTGATAGTGATACAGTTACTAGATCTCCTGATTTGAAGATATTTTGTACTTCAAATAAATTATTATTATGGCTATTTAATTCAACTGTATCTACGTTTGCATCAACTAAGTATTTTAAGTTAATTTGAGTTTTATCGTAGAAATTTAAATTTTGACTTGGAATACTTTTTATCCAGCCTACTTTGTATGAGTTATGGTCGATGGCAGGATTATTGCCATAACTACTGTCACCAGGCCAAGTTGCGGATGCACTTGAATATGTGTTATATTTTAAACTTATTGACTTAGATCCACTGTATCTTGGTAAAATGCTCCTACGTAGTGCATAGTTATAATCTTGAACTTCTGCGTATTGTCCGTATGGATTGCTCTGTGAAACAGCTCCCCATGCTATTGATTGAGTTACTAATCCTAGATTGGATGGAACACTTTGTCCAGCCGTATAATCAAGCTCTAGAAACTGTTTGGATTTTGGAGCATGTAATACGTTTTGATAGTTTCCTATTAGTTGTACGTCTATAGGAGCTATTGTTGTTTGGTTTGGATTATAGGACTGCTCTACTTGAGGAGTGCTGCTATAATCAGCTTTAAACTCTGATCCACTGTACTCTCCGGTATACTTCTCAAATGATTGATTATGTGCTAGTGGGACATATCCTAATGCAGTTGGAACATTCTCAGTATAGCTTGATGTTATGTTTCTAAATCCACCGTCTGCAGCGTAGATCTTAAGCATTTCCAACTTTTCCCAATCGTTTGTGATTGAACTAGTTGTTGCAGTTGGTTCATGTCTTGCGTACTTGTTACGCTCTAACATGTGCGATTTTATGATAATACCAGTGGAAAGACTTGCTCTTGCTGGAACAAAGTCCTTGATCATCTTAAAGATTGAATTATTATAATATTTAATAACTCTTATAAAATCCCAAACGTTATACCTATGTGTATAATTTGCCGCAAAGTATGTATTTGATGTTGCAACTAAAGGATCGTAGGAAGATGAGTACTGCAGCGCTGGGTCGGCTATAAGGGACTCTACGTCATAGTCTCCTCCTATGTAGCCTGCGATATCTGCGTTAATTGAGTCTGCTGGAGAGAATCCAACCTCCAAGCTAATCGAGTTCTTTATTGTATCGTTTTGGTATCGTTGGATAGTTGTGAACGGAGACAATACTGTTGAACCAATCTCATTACTAGATCCACTAAAGATTTTATTATTTTGAATACCTTGAACATCTAACTGATCTCCTCTCTGATAACCTCCAAACTCGTTAATAGTTAGAGTTGTATCTGGAATACCATAGCAGGCTATTAAGGCTTTTACTCCTCTCTCAGTTCCTCTAGTTTTATACAAATAAGCTAGATTGTGGTAGAGTCTCTTGTATACTTCGTCGGTTATTGTTTGAGCAGGTAAAGTTGCTATACTAGAAGTAACATAGTTTGTTATGTGCTCAGAACCTGTTGGAGGCAATAAACTACCATCAGGATTGATTCCTAATAAAGAATAGTAAATATTATTGGATACATTTGTGTTTGTATATAACTCCATTCCAAATCCTTTCAGAGCATCACTAACCAAATCCATAGAAATACCAACGTTAGGATTATTCTCAGCCGAATATCTCGTTGTAACATCCTTGTAGTAAATCCATATATTATCAAAGTGCTGACCAATCATATCCAAGAAAGTCAGGTAAGGTTGGTTACTTGAGTCATCTCTAATATAGGCTGGGGCTGTGTATCTTAGTGCATCGCTGTTAAGTTCATCGTATACAGAAGCTGAGTACAACATACTCATTGATCCTGCTGATGGTTGTGTGTCTACGCTTCCTAGCCAATTAATGGCCTGTGAAGATGTTACTGAATATAAGGTGTACGGTTGTGTTGAAGTGCTTTTAGGCCATGCAGTTGATGCTGAGCTAAAGTATAGGTAGTGCTCATATCCATCAAATTTAGTAATTATACTGTTAATATTGGCTTGTAGAGCTGTTTTAGCAGTTGCTGTATTAACTCCAACTAAACCTGCTTGAGCAGCTTCAATTAGCTCTAATTTATATACAAAATTATTTAATCTATCCTCAATAGAAGAAAAGTGAATAAAGTTATCAAAAGCACTGTAGTCAACGTTTATCGATAATCCTTTCTCATCAAACATCGATTGTAGTTGTTGATATGAGGACGATACCGAGGTGTTGAATAAGCTTGTGTAGGTGTAGTATGGTGTAGTTTGACCTGCTTTTTGAGCTATGTCTATCTTATAGTTCGGTCCTCTTAGTTGATTCTGAGCTACAACAGTCTCGGCTGCCACACTTATATCTACTGTGTATTCTACAGATTCTGCAGCTTTTCCTACAACCCAGAAAGTTGATTTAATATCAAAATCACTAGGAAGTGGTTCGTAAAGTTTGAATAATACATACCCAATTCCGTCAGTCTCAAGAGTATAGACTGCATTAACTGCTATAACTTGATTATCGTTTCCAAAATTTAGGTAGAAGTCAGGATAATAGTTATCTCCTTGTAGAGTATTGTTGAAGGTAACAAAAGCATTCTGCAAATCTCCATTAGATAAGTCTTGTCTAACTACCCTTATCTCTGTTCTACTTGTTGATATTTCTTTAATCCAAAAAGTAGCTGTTTGACTTGATTGTAGATATTTTGTGAAAAAGTTATACTTAATACTAACAGTTCCTCTATTATATCCATTAAATCTTATATCTGCTTCAGGATCTACTAAGATACCTGTGCTAGTTACTCCATCTTGAGATAAACTAGAATCTATTTGATAGCTTGTACTATTATAGTTGCTTGCTATTATATTTCCACTTAAATCTCTAATAAAGTATTCAACATAATCTCCCCCTGATCCAAAGGTAGGGGTTATGTAATTGGTTTGTATTAAAGCTAGATCACTTCCTTGGTATGCTTGGTAATTATCTCCTGCTAATCCTGTGTATGTTACATTTACTGTCTCCATTATACTATATTACTTAAATTTAAGAAGTTTTGACTTTGCTCTAATAGCTGCTGCCTTAGTGAGTTAATTTCATCTATATAAGCCTGCTCTGTATCAGTTACTACCGATCCTCCTAAATATTCTGTACTTTTTTTAACTAAAAATTCATGTGAATTTACAATTCCTGTTGCTGGTATTTGAAAAAATAATTGGTTGTAGTAATCAAAAAATTGCTGAACTGTGACAGCTGGTGCTTGTGAGGCAGTCACTGGAGAATACAGCTCTGAGAAGGTTGTATTTACAACTCTACCATAGGTATTACGTCCAAAGACTTCTTTAGTTAATATTACTTCTTGAGTCATCTTATTTTATCACTTTAAATATTAGATCATTATCTATTACCAGTTCCTCATAAGGAAGTAAAGCTAAATCATCCGCTGAGTATAATGATAAAGCGTCATAAATAGATTGCTCGTTATTGTATATGGATAAAGGTCCAAATGTTGTTGAATACACTCTAGTCTTTATTAATATACGATAAAATCTCTCAGGTTCCAACCCATTTGTGTAAATATAAAAATAATTTGAAATAGTATCAGCACTTAGAGCTGTGTAAGTCTCATCAAAATCTACTATCATTTCGTTAGTCTTTAGATCTTGAATAGCCCAAAAAGTTTCTTTTGGTAAATACTTAGATTGTAAGTAGACTGACGATGTTGTAAACTGTCTAGCGGGGTAGGTGTCTCTTACAGCAGTTCTCATCTTATAGATAGAGCCTTGCCTAAAGGTTCCTGGGTTATTTGCCAGTGTTAGTGTGAATTCGTTTCCAAGTACGTAGCTGCTTCCTACAGGATAGTAGTTTGCATCATTCCATTTGAAGTCAATACAAGGAGGATAGATGGTATGAGTGTCAACCGAGAAAAACTTTAGATCTATATAAGATCCTGAAGATTGTTCGATGGCTTTTGGATGCTTTACTATAAGCCCGTAATTTGGTATGCTTGATGAAATCCAAAGGTTTACGACACTGCTAATGTCCATGTTCACATCCTTACTACTCATGTAGTCAAAAGACTGACTTTCTGGATAAGCTGCGTTCCAAGTTCCTCCTCCTGTAACCCAAGTAGCTGATTGGCTAGCGAATCCTGTGTAAGTCCAAGAAACTCCATTTCTTTGCTCAGGTAAATCAGCATACTTACCAGTCCCCATATCCCAAGACTGTGATACTGCGTAGGCTTCTAGTGAGTAAGTTGTATTTAAGTTTTGAGCAAATGCTAAATTCAGCTTTAAACTAGCCTGCCATGATCCACTAATCGACTGAGAAGCAAAAGTTTGGATTAAATTTATATCCTTATTTGAAAATTGTAATAAGGCTCTTCTTATATCAGGTACCTGTGGAGTTGCTAATAAAGCCGAGTAGTTATCGTCTACCGCTATATCATAGTTATAGTACGGAGATTGGTCTATAAGACCTCTACTATCAAATCTCAGTGGATCATAAGAATTCTTAACTGATACCTCTAAAACCGAATCTCTTCCTGTGTTTTTAAAAGGATATGATGAGTAGATCGTAGCGTCTGCTGACGGAAATATTTTGTAGACTGCCATAGTTATGTAATTGCTATGTATAAATATGACTAATTATAGTTTTGTAGAACTATACTAACCCCTTACATAGTTACCACACGTCCTCTAATATCAATATCCGGAAATTTAACTTCGAAAATACTTGGATCTAAGGATGGGTAGATCACTCCGTTTAAAGTTGCTGCTTGTATATCATAGCTGTACTGAGAATAGTCCCCGTCTGCTGCTGATAAATTACTTATTGCAACACTTTTAACTGTTTGTACACCATCTACTTGATCTAGCAAGGTATACACCTCAGATAGTATAATTGGTTGGTTTATTTGCCAATTATCAATGCTAAAATAAGACTTTAACTGTGTTAGGCAATTTGCTATTGTCTCTCTAGCTGAGTAGTCAGGTCTTAGTGTTATGTCGAAGTTTACTCCAATATTAACTATATAAGCTGATTTAATTGTCAACGAATCTGTTAACATTCTATATTGGCCTATATAGGTTTGTAGGTTCTGCACTAAAGCACTTGGTAAAGCATCTAAGTGTCCTGCTTGGTTAAATCCTAGAGCATATAAACTTACTGCTATTGGATCACGTTCTCCTGGTTGATTGCTTTGGTATTGTCCAAATAAAACAGAGTCTTTTGTAATATAAGCCTTTGCAACTTGTCCAAACTTTCCAGGCATACCTAGAGCAAATCCTAAATAATCCTGCTGTGTTACAGCTCTCATTTGAGATGGGAAGGAAGCAGCTATATTCAATCTTAGCTGTTCAGTTGTATCTCCATCTCCTCCTCCTATTGCTGGTGTTGCATTTGAAGTAGCTAGACTGGCTAGGTAGGTTGGTGCTATGCTTGGATTTGTTGCTCCTGCAAAGATAGCTGAGGAGTTTACAATTTGAGTAAGCTCTCCAGTCTGTACATTTGCTGTTGCTCCACCTCCGGCTAAGTATGTAACAGTCAGGGTTGTATTTGATGGAGCCAAGCCATAGGTTTCATTAGAAACAAAATTAGTTGAATCAAAGGCTGTATAAAATAAATCAAGTCCATTCACTGTTCCTATTCCGACATTAAAGGGATCTGGAACTAATTCGGTTGCAGGAGTTGTGTTTACCCCTGCACCAAACTCAAGTTCTAGGCTTGAATTGTTTTTAACTCTTGAAACAAATCGCATAGGCACTGCCATCTTTTCCAAAATATAAGGAACTTGATTAGCTTCTTGGTATAGTGCTGGATAATTTGCAGCAATATTATCTACTGCATTTAGTATGTAATCCTGAGCTAGGTAAGGAACCTCGTACCACCTATTCCCACTACTATCATATACATTTAAGATTTCAATTATATTGGAATCGTTAATTGTTTGAATTGAAAATCTCTGAGCTGCTCCAAAAGTAAGAGTTGCTGTTTTAGTTTGACCTGATAGAGCTTTTACTGTTTTCTTCAGTAAGTAAGATGCTGGGTTTCCTCCAGAGGTCGTGTAAACAGAAATATCAGTTGGATCAAAAGAAGAGGATACGCTAAAATCAATTTTAGACGGTACATAAAAGTATCCATTAGCGCTTGTAGTTGATTGAACCTCCATACCTTCTGCTATGATTAAAGCGTAGTTAAAATCAGGAGAATAGCTATATCCTACAGCTGGTACTTGCTGGTATACGTCGAGGTTTACAATTGCTGCTGATGTTACCTTTGGTCTATAGCCTAGCATGTATGCCATTGTGTATAGATTTGCTGGTTGCTTAGCATACTCTAAAAAAGTTTCTTGTATTTGGTTGTCTAAGTAAAAAGATAATACATCTCCTACATAGGAAGCCATATCCATGAACATGGTTCCTGGAGAAGCTGTTGTAAAATCGTTATACGCAGTTGGATAGTATGCCTTTGCATACTCTATTAATGCATCTTTGAAGGATGCAAAATCCTTATTCAAGTACTTTATATCTTTAGCCATTTATACCTATTAGAATGTTATCTGATTGATTTGTGTTTGTTATTACGTAAGAAAATTGAACATAAAAAATATTTCTATCTGGATCACTTGTAACTGTTAGAGCAGATACTGATACATTTGGAAAGTTATTTTCAACTCCAGCCTTAATAGAACTTTCAAGATCGGCTGCTGATTGGGTTGTTATTTGTTCAAATAGTTTAGATCTTAAGCCAGCTCCAAATTGAGGATTAAAAATCCTCTCTCTTGTATCTGTTAATAAGTAATTTATTATATTATACTTGAGTTGCTCTTGAGTTGTGTATACAGTTTTAAATGCTACCACATTATTGAATGGTAAAGCAACCCCAACACCAGTTGAAGGTTTTAAATCTAATACATTAATATTTCTTACATTATATGCCATTATATAGCTCCTTTTTCTCTTAGGCTACTCATTAAAGCAGTGTAGTCAGGCACTGCGTTGATTTCTACCATTTCTATATTAGAACTTGCTCTTGCTGTTGCAAACATGCCTTCTACTGAATCGGCTACTTGTGGTTCAGGAGTAAATCCTTCCATAAGACCACCAAAGCCTGTAGTATCTTGAGGGGCATGATTAAAGGAACTTGCATCCTCATAAGTCATACTTTTTGCTGTCTCAGCAAGTAAGTTATTCAAAGGATTTCCAGCAGATAGCTTAGGAGCTATAACTGAAGGAGCCTTTCTTGTGTTTAAGGTTCCTGGAATAAAAGGTTTTTTTGCTACCTGAGTCTCTGCTATAGGTTGTCTATTTTCCTTATTTACTATGATGGCTTCTTTTAAGATTTCAGATAGTTGGTCTTGAATAGCTGCTCTAACCTCCTCTCTTATTAATTTTCTTAGTGTATCTATTTGTCCCATATACTTATAAATATTTTAATTATACAGTTTTGTGTTTATTATCATTTAGGAGCGAATGCGCTGTTAGCTAATCTACCTTGTACTGCTATATTACTTTTTAAGTTTGTTTGAGCTCCTTGAAGCTGATTCTTTGTTCTTTGTCTTAATTTTTTACCACCAGGTAAGCTGTTTACAAAAGACTGTAATTCTAAAGGAGCTTCAGGCATTCCTGCTAGAACTCCAGTAGTACCTAGAGGTAAGTTATTACTATTTAAAAAAGTTAGAGAGGTTGATATCACAACTACATTTGGATCAACAGTACCTGCCTCAGGTCCAACTAATCCTGCGTTTAATAGTTTGACTTTTACCTCATTTATTATCACATTTAAGTCAGTAGCAAAGGTTAAATCTGATTGTAGTACTGCTATTCCACTGGAATCGATTGCCACACCTCTTCTACGCTTATGAGCTATTGTAGTATCCACCACTTCCTCATCTATTACTTGTATTGTGTAGTTACCAAAAGTAACTGTGCCTGGATTAGAGTTGGAATCGTACTGTTTTAGATATGCAGTTAATTCCTCATTTAGAGTATTTAATTGGCCAGACGAATCATTTAACTGCTTGCTTATATCAGCTGGAGCTGCTTTACATTTTGTAATGTCTGCAATAATTATATTTAATCTA
>Ga0214164_1000785_pt1 | contig 19851 bp, 19 predicted proteins | sample TroBogepilimnion_13_FD_153003 | JGI IMG/M metagenome (GOLD analysis project Ga0214164, IMG submission 153003) | Freshwater microbial communities from Trout Bog Lake, WI - Practice 03JUN2009 epilimnion v4 | ecosystem: Environmental > Aquatic > Freshwater > Lake > Epilimnion/Euphotic zone ...
TATAGAGGACTTTCCGTTTTTTGGGCACGAAAAGCTTTTTTAGCTTTTTATCCTTTTTATCTATTCTTTTCTTTTTTTTTTAAAAAAAAAAAAGAGAATAAATAGTAATTATCAAATCCAGGAGGCGTTGTATTCATATTAAAAGAAAAGAGAGCATAACCTTTTAGACAAATGTCTAATCTCTCAGTGGTGATTAACACAAGGAATTAATGATTAAATCCGCCTTTTTGAACCAAAAGCGTTTTAAATCTTTAGCTACTTTATAGACCCCCAATGACTGACTGCAGTGACTGCATAGATATCGAAACTTTGATCGAATACGTCATTCTCCTTACCAAACATGCAGTGCCAACTGTGAAGAAGACCGTTCCACCGAAAAAATACTTCAAGACTGCTGTGGATTATTTCAAGGATGTTCGATCCGGCAAGGCTGTTTCTCCAGTGGAAATCACGTCGGAAAAAGACATGGATGACTGCATCAAGAATAGCATGATCAAATACTGCTTGTATGAGAAAGGGATCCAGGACATGATCCAACAGGGGTTTATCCCAGTCATTGATCCGGACATCCAGTTCTGGGTGGAAGGATGGAACTGCACTGAGGTTCCATCCACGGCGAAACCCTTTGGAGACAAAGATAGTTTAGCGGATGCTAAATAAATATGTGGCATGAGAATATAGGATGGATATCTTGAAAAAAATCATTCGGGAAAAGCGCCCCAATATTGCAGACAGTTCTGTCCGAACTTATTCGTCTCTTTTGAAGAATCTATATTACAGAGATGAGAAGAACAAAGACAAACCGATTGATCTGAATTGGTTCAAAGACTCGGACAATGTCCTGCCACTGCTGGAGGATAAAACGCCGCAAACTCGCAAGACGAATTTAGCTGCTATGATCGTATTGCTGGATGGCAAGGCGCCGAAGAAATACGTGGATATGATGAACACGGATGCAGACAAGACCAAGGAGAATTACGAGAAACAAGAGAAGACGGATAAACAGGAACAGAACTGGATCGATTACGAAGACGTGGTGGATCTATGGAATTCGAGATACAAGAAGATGAAGACGATCCTCTACAACTCGGAGCCAAAAGACAAACGCGAGAAACAAGAGCTGTCTCGCTTCATGGCACAGACAGTGACAGGGGGAATCTTCTTCACTCCACGCCGCAGCGAATGGATCTATGTCAAAGTGCGGAACTACGATCCAAAGACGGACAACTATCTGGATATGAAGAACAATGAATTCGTGTTCCAGAAATACAAGACCGCGAAACAGTATGGAGAAGAAAGAGTAACCTTCCCAAAAGAGTTCAAAGCGATCTTGGCTCGATACATCAAGTGCGTGGATAATGATTACCTGCTATTCAACAAAAACGAAGCGCCAATGACAAACGTGAATTTGACGCAATCACTCAACAGCATTTATGGTAAGAAAATATCGACGACCATGTTGAGACACATCTACTTGAGCCACAAATTCAAGGATATGCCTTCCCTGGTTGAGCTGCAAGACACGGCCAAGGGGATGGGTCACTCGGTGGCACAGATGTTGGAGTATGTGAAGAAATAATGGCTGCATTTATGCAGTCAGTCGATAGAAATGGGCGAATAAACAAGGAAATTAAGGTGGATACTAAAGAATTAACGCGAAACTGTTGAGGTGTCTTGAATAAAAACGTTTTTATTCCCTGTATTTGAACCATTTAATTATAATCTATTAGGCAGCGGCTTAATAGATTATGGTGTGATAACTAGTTTAGCCTAGTCCTAATAGGTTAGCATGATAAATATTATTCGCCGAAAAGGATTTAAACAATACACCATGAGTAGGTGGGCGTTGAAGCTATTATTGTGCAACAAATATTGGCCGTGTAAGAACCGGCTGCTAATATGGTGCTAGAAGCTGTAAATGAATTAGTCGGCAATATATTTGAAGATGCACTACTGACTGTATTCGTGGCTGTCCCTGCGACTCGCCTGACTGTAAAACGCACTCCAAGATATGCAGCGGATGCAGCTGGCAGTGTTATCGTGATATTTGCTCCTGATGGCGCAACAGGATAGATCTCGTAGAATGGAGCTGAAATGGTAAAACTAGCCACTTGAATTGTGGCTGATGAACTATGAACATATTGATTACTCACCTGTAGTAACCCAGGTATGTAGATCGTTTCCGCTAATGTTCCAAACACTATTTGATTATTTGCAAATGCTAATGCGCCATAACCGATAGCACATGACTGAGTAAGATTGTTTAAAGATGCATCTGCTCCAGTCCCAATGAATGTGCAATTCGTCCCGGTGGTCAAAGTGATACCAGAATTGTATCCGATGCCAGTATTTCCTGTGCCAGATGTGACTTTATTTAATGCGTTATATCCAACTCCAGTATTTTCTGTGAATTGACTTGCTCCGTTAGAGGTGCAATTTTGCAATGCGTTTCCTCCCACTGCTGTGCAGTATCGAACATTCACTGGATTGCTCAGTGCATTTTCTCCGATGGCCGTATTATTACTGCTTTTATTTGAACCCTCATTTGACAATGCATTGTAACCAATTCCAACAGAAAAGTTGTCGTGATTGAATCGAATCAATCCATAGTTAGAAGGGTTCATTATTGTGATTCTTGAACTTGCATCATATGTCCATATCATGTTAGTCCCTGGAGCAGTTGTTAATGTATTGGTCAGTGTTTTTGATCCACCAATTGTCTGATTCGATGATAGATCACATATTCCGCCAACAGTTGAGGCCAAATATCCGAGTTGAGTTGGAGTCACAGTGTTTGTCCCAGAAATCAAGTTTGATCCCAACGTGAAAGTTGTCCCCACATTCAAACTTGTCCCCACACCCAAACTTGTCCCCACACTTAAACTTGATCCAACATTTAATGCTGCAGGAGCATAGACAGTTTCATTTGTAGTTCCCAACACAACTTGATGATTACCAGTTACAGTAGCACCAGCACCCAAAGCAGTAGAAAAGTTATAAGAACCCAATGTATTTGCATCAGTGGCCTGACCAATGAACGTATTGTAGGTAGAAGCATTTTGAACTTTGGCTGCAGAATTCCTTCCAATTATGATGTTGTCTGTTCCACTTATGGCATTCTGCATCGCATTAGTCCCAATCACAATGTTATTGTCACTTGATAATAGCGGTCCAGCTGAATATCCCAATACAACATTATTATTTCCAGATATGTTTTGACCGGATTGATATCCAACTAGCACATTTGTGCTAGAACTTCCACTGGTATTCGACCCAGCTGATTGCCCGATCATGACATTGTAGTTTGCATTTGTTATTAATTGGCCAGCATTCGTCCCCATCATCACATTCTGCACACCAGTCGTTATATTGTAACCAGCCCCTGCCCCGACTGCCACATTATTAGATCCAGCTGTCAAGTTTTTCAAAGCAGTGTATCCGACCCCAACATTATTTCCTCCACTCGTTATCACTGATCCAACACCATTGCCAAAGAAACTATTAAACGATCCACTCTTTGTGGAAGGATAAATGCTACTGCCATAACCTACATTGTTGGATGCATCATAATACAAATAAGACAACGCGGAAAAACTACTGGGTGTAATGGTTGTGGATCCAATCTGCAAATTGCCACTCATGGCCACTGTCTCTGAATTACTTCCCAACTGGATCGTATTTGATGTTCCACATTTCGTTCCGTAACCAACACACGTCATGTTTGAAACATTGGCAGCAGATGCATCAGCATTTGCACCGAGGAACGTGCAATTATTTATATGATATTGAGATGCACCACTACCATAACCCAAGGCTGTATTGTATCGTGTATTGTAACTAGAATAGATACCTCCACCATTAATTAACTGCAATGAATTGCACCCTACACTGGTATTGTAATTATCTGCACTATTTTGCTGCGATTGATCCCCAATGGCAACGCAATAGCTAGGGTTCGTGCTGCCAAAACCATTAAAATATTGAAATTGATTGCTTCCAATTGCCACATTGAATGAACCAACACCACCACCAATACTATAACCCATTATTACGTTGTTTTGTTGTCCTGAATTACAACCAACACCATATCCAATTAATGCACAATTCGAAATATCATGAACGGTGTTACCAGCGCTTCCACCAATCGCCACTACATTTTTAGCACTTGATACTGAATTTATTACACCATTTCCAATTGCTACTACACTTGATGAACTGGTTGATGCCTGTAGAGCGCCTACTCCTATTGCTATTACATTTTGGTCTGTGGAACTATTACTACTACCAAGTAGTGAATTTATTGCCAAGTTATTTACTCCATGTGCTGTTGTCATTTGAACTTCACCTGTAATATTAGCACCACCACTATTCACTGTCAATCCATTATTCACATATAAATCATTTAAAATACTTTCACTACCACCTATTGTTGCTGTATTTGTTCCATCTGTGACGATAATGCTATTTTCTAAAAATAAACTCTTAACATATATGGCAACAAAATCTAGTGTGGATCCAGTTGTTACTGTAAAATTAATATTGTAATAATCTGGGGAAGAGATGATAAAAGTTAAGGTAAATGTGACATAATTAGCATATTCCGGCACCACATTTGTTGGTAATGATGACGCTATTATTGTAGATGTTGTTGCATTTACTACATTCGTCACCATACTTCCAGTCATTCTACCACTACATAATTGATATGTGAGAGTGTATGTTCCTGAACTCAATAAATAATTTTGAGAAGTTAATATTGGATTTGTTCCTTCAATCACAACAATCTGTTGTCCTACTGGAGGAGGTCCCAAATAAAAATGACTACTACTAGTAGAGTCGCCACCCCCTACTTGAATACCCATCTGTGTATAAGTTCCTGATATCCCCCAACCTGTAAAACCTTGCCCTATTAAATATGGATCATTCGGCGGATATGTTCCACCAGTTGCTAATGGGTAAAAATTATATGGTGATGTTGGTTCTAATGGCAATTGAAAATCTCCATTCACAATTGCAATACTCGAAGATACATTTGAAAAACTTAAATTGTCAAATTGATTCTGCCCCGAGAACACATTGTTCCCAGTCGAAATGATCCCGCCTTCCAATAAACTCGATCCATCCACAGTCAAGCTGCTTGTTATGGTTAAATTATCGATCGTAGCGGATGATAAATTCGCACTTTCTGTAGCTGTGAGTGTGGGTGGATTTTTACTCGCGTTGAATCCAAATAAGGACATATTTATAGTATAATCATATTATAATTATGTATTAATCAAAAAATGCAGAGAGACCACCTACTGCAGCAGTCACTGCGGCAGCCTTAGCACTCTTTGTGGTCGCGTAAGTTGTCGCACCTGCTTGAAATGCTTTTGCACCCACATGTTTCAATGTCTTGGCTAATCCACCACTCTTCTTCTCACCTCCTTCTTCCTCTTCCTCTTCCTCTTCTTTCTCTGGACTGGCCTTTGGACTCACAGCTGAAGCAATCTCTTGAATCAAGCTCTTCTCTTTCTTCTTCCCCACAATCGGAACCAACTGGGTTTCTTCCTTCTCTAAAATAGGTGCTAATCCGGATCCTGTTTTCTCAGATCCTTTCGGAACCGAAGTGCGTAGTTTCTTCAATCGCTCTTTTCGAAGTTCAGCTGCAGTGCTAGCCTGACGAGCACTCAAATATTTCTCAGTGACCATTTTCCTGTTACTTCTCGTATCAGGCAACTGTTCATCCTCCAACAACTTCTGAATAGTCGATTCTCGTGGCTTGTAAATCTTCGTGCTCAAGGCAGAAAGCAGAGGCTCCTTCTTTTTGCTCGATTTTTCAAGCATCTTCTTCTCCTTCTCCAAATAACGCTGAAACGCCTCCTCACTTTTAATTGCCTCTTCCTCCTCAGCTTCTTCTGACATTTTTGCAGACTCTTCTGGCTTGGCCAGATCCGCACTGGATGCCTTTTCAAAACGATCAAACCCATCAGTCAATCCCTCGTAGATGTCCTTGTGATTAATCGCAAGGAACTTACCTAAAGCACTCGGTTCTGGCTTGGAAATTTGTAGATCATTCGGGGTCTCATATTTATCCGTGAATTCCTTGTCAAATCCACCCTTGAATCCCTTTTCCATTTCTTGTGCCAGATTTTCACTCTCATTCACCGAAACATTCGCCAATATCGGAACAGCTTGCACTCCAATCGCATCTGTGGCCACTCTTAGACCAGGTCGAGTTCCAACCACGTATTTCGAGGTCTCACTTTCAGGCTGTCTCACCAACGCAGGAGTTTTATACGCATCATAATTGAAACTACTGTGTTGTGGGAAATTGTATTGAATGCGAGGCACAATTCTCGAGATCGATTCAGCATATTCTTGTGCTTCCTGAGATGGCTCCTTGTGACGGCGAGTCTTTCGCTTTCTCCTCTTCTTTTTCTCACCCCCAATATTCACAATCACTTTTTGATGTTGTGATTGTTTCTGCTTGTGATGAGAATGCTTCACGTGTTTTTTCGCCATTCTATTGAATATGAGGACATTTTATTTCTTATCATCTTCGAAAACGATCTCATCCCAATTGTTGTTAAACATGCGCTTGTATTTGAGATTCAAAAGCACCCAATCATGCGTAGTCGGAGTCACCTTCATCAATTCCAAGAATTGTTTCTCCGGCATCTGAAACTGTTCCTGAAACAGCTTCTTGTTTTGCGATTTATTCGTATTCCATAGCACAACATTCGTGGCCAATTCTCGCAACTTCTTCGGCATCTGGTAATAATTCTGACACAATATCCAGATCTGTCCCAGCTTCAAATGCCGCATTTTTGTGATCAGTTTCTGCAGTATCAATTCGCATTTTTTGTTCTCTTTCATCTGACCGCCAAAATCATCAACGATCAACATACTATACAAATCCTCACTCGCATTCTTCACACATTTATCATAAATCTCATTCAGAGTTTCCTCCGTGTATTCGTGATACATATGCTCATCATCCAAATGCTTGCTAAAAATGTTATCTTTTTCCGAAATGGAATGCAGCGAGATTTCTGGAATAACCACATACATCTCATGATGCGTTTTTCTCAATGCACCCTTCAACATACTCAAAACAAGACTTGTTTTTCCCGATCCCATGCCTCCACTGAAAATGGTGAAGTTCGGTCGGCTGAAACAAACCTTGACTGCTTCACCATTATTTTCCAATTTAGGATCAATGGCACCATCACAATTCATATGAACAGTTCCCAATTTGGGGCTTTCGTGTTCTACGATTTTCATCAGATGGAACAATTTATTATGTAGTTATATAATGACAACAGAATTTCTGCCAAAGGAGATCCGGAAACCAAAAGAGAAGATTCAGCTGTATAAAGCCCTGAAAATCGGCAATACGCGCAATTTTCAGAAGCAGCAAAAAGCACTCAAGGAATACGGGTATATCATTGACAAAGAACTCACGTCACCCAGAGAAAGAGTCATTGCCTACAATCCATCTCAAAAAAAACTATTGGCCATCGAAAACGGAACAGATCTGAAAAGCGAGAAAGATCTCCTGACTGATCTGGTTTTATTGCATGGTGGGTTAAAACAAACTGTGCGTTATGAAGACGACAAAAACGCTCTCATGAAGGCACAGAAAAAATATGCTGTTCCTGCTGATCACATAAATGTAGTGGGATATTCACTTGGAGGTGCCATCACGAATTTCGTAACACCCAGTGGTGCCCACGGATACACCTACAATGCACCATTCATCTTCAATCAAAAAGTCCGACCCAATGTGCATAATTACCGAGTCCAAGGAGATGTGGTTTCATTCAATGCACCAAAGGAAACCACCACAACACTCGAGAACAAAAACGAGGGATTCCACGGCCCGGCCTGGCTTCTGAAAACACACAAGCTACCGAACATTGAAGAAGCTCCGATCTATTTTTAATTTGGGGATTCTTTTAGAGATACGATTGGTGACAAATACGCACAATGCATACATGAATACTATGAAATGTATATACATGTTATAGTATATGCAGCGACTTATAAATTTAGGGGAGATTGATCCAGCTGAATTTTTTCATTTGCACAACATGCTGGAAACAACCACAATCCCTCTCCAAGTTGCCAATAATCGAAAAGGATTCGACATTCATAGATGTGCATGTCTTGGCCTGGTCAAAAATAGAATCAATCGCAAAACTGGCCTCTCGGCCTTTTCTAGAAAACATCCACATATTTGGGCAGAAGTAAAACGCATTGGAGAATTATTCAGCCCAGTTGGCTTCACATTTACAAGTGTGCATCTAAACAAAAATGTGCAGTGCGGCGCACACAGAGACAAACACAATGTCGGATTGTCTGTGATTGTCGCATTTGGAGATTATGAGGGAGGAAGATTATTGACAGAACACGGAGATGACATTGACACAAACTGTAACGCCATTATTTTTGATGGCAAACACACCACTCACTGGAACTCACCCATTCTATCTGGGACTAAATATTCACTCGTATTCTACACTCACGAATGCGCTGAAGAAGTCTAAACAAAGAAACTGGTCACTGGCCTGCTGGGATGTTTTCTGTGTTCAGACAACGCGATCGCGACTCTCTGTTTCTCGGCTTCCAATTTGGTCAAAGGTTTTTTGCTAAATTTGCGGTGCGTTTTCGCATCTTCAACAAAATAGGCTTTCTGCTGTTTCACAATCTTGTAGGGCATTCAATGATATAATACTATATCATTGGATTCTATTATTTTCGGTAGGCTGCTTTGCATTTGGGATCTTTGACAGCATCGATGTAAGACATCTTGTGTTTTTTTGCCCAAGCTTTGCAATGTGAGATCCAAGGATTCATATTATATTATTACCACAGAGAATTACATGCGGTAGTTGATTGTTCCTTGTTCCATATCGATCTCAAAGATAATATCAAAGCGACCGGTGAAGAATACTGATTGAGTATCCGTAGGTGCTTGGATAAGATTTGTCTCGAGGAAGTGATTTGCGGTCACCGTGAGATCATATCCATCCAACACTTGACTGTTATGCACCTTACGGAGATCTTCACCGAACAAGAAGGTGCAAAGATTGGACACTGATGTAGAAGTTCCAGCATTGACCACCCATTGATCATAGCCGTTGGCAGCAGTGGGTGCAGTAGCAGTATAAACATACTTGAAGAATTGAGAAGGAATGAACGACGATCTCTGTTCCCACTCCATGAACTTCTCCGATGCCATTAGGGTTCGGTTAAGTGTGCATGCCGGCAAGATCTGGGTATTATGGGGAAACTGCGGATAACGATCCTTGCCTTGCAATAAATAATTCAATTGCGAACACATCGGCATCTTGCTATCAAATACACCGTTGGCTTGAGTTGATGCACCAGCTGCTCCAGTATCTGTGAATCTAGTAAATAATGTTCTACAAGATTTGCCACGGAGACCAATCAAAGTGTTGATGTATCCACTGGTTCCAGCAGCAATGGTGGAACTGGCAGTGCGTTGAGTCACACCATGCAAGTAATGGATCTTGGGAGATCCAAGCATGCGAGCACTCTCCATATCGAGGGTCAAATACCACAAGTTGAGAGAGATGTTGTCGATGGTGAATTGCACAGTGGCACCAGTGGTGATATTGGCAGTTCCAGAGTTGATAGACACTGGGATTTGAGAGTTCGTGTAGAGTTGCACATCAAGCTTATTGACTGAGCCGGCAGGGAAAAATCCCTTCGCATACTTACCGAGAAGAGCAGATGGCAGAGGGAACTCATACGAATAATAAGCATTCACTACACTATTGCTGCTGAGTGTGCCCGTCATGGAATCAATGGCATGGCCTTGAGTGTAATTGTTATTACCGGCCGCCTCAGCCAAAAAACCGAATTGCGCCGCAAAATTATCCCTGTCCGTCGCATTGTAATTTACTAAGTGATCAATATGCTCCGAGATGTGGAGATTGACCACATCGTCAATTGTTTGTCCATTCGGACCGATATGGACAATACGAGAGAACCAAGAAGAGGCAGCATCTTGAAGATAAGCAGATGCAGCAGTGTAACCACCACCACTGACAGTCACTGCATAATTTACGCGGAAAGAAATGCTGGATTTCTCTGAATCAACCCAGACATGTTTGCCCTGGCCGCAAGGAATCGAGAACTGAACCAACTGGGAAGGAAACACCAAGTTATTCACATAGACAGGTGTATTTCCAGTGGGCAATACCTGAGTGGAACTTTGAACCTGACTGACGTTGTTGGGTTGAATTCTGACCAGCTGTGAAACACAACCAGAGGACATAGCTACTTCGGGGGAAGGCAAGATGCCTTTCGGGAGTCCTAGAGCGATTGACATTATATAACTTTACTTGACAAATTTATTCCCAGCAACATTTTGAAATCCACATTACATAATTTGATCAATTGGTTTCTCAATGACTTCCGAATTCTCTTCAATCAAATGTCTTAAATTCATCGCACCACCCAACACATCTTTGAATGTATTCAGACTTCGTTTGATCCTGCGATACAATCTGATTCGAAGTTGGAAATAAGACGAAACACCATTGAAATCCACATAATTCCCATTGTCATCTAAAATTCCTAAAATCAGTGTTGTCTGACCGGAGGGGGAAATCGAGAACTCGTCGGAGAAGTTCTGATATACAATCTGCGTGTTTTGTTTGGTCACATTGGGGATACTGGCTAAAACATTGGAATATCCTGCACTGCCATTTGTTGCTAAAACTTGACCATTATACATACTATTGTTCTCAATAGTGATCCGAAATAATGGATTCGGCAAGAAATTGCAAACGCGAGGAGCTGTCACAGTGTATGGAGCAGAACTAGCACTCACTAAATCATTATTGAATCCCATCACATAATCACACGTGGAACTCGAATACAATGTGAATGGGTAAGTCGAATGTGTCACTGTGAATTTGACCGATATTGGGTCTAAAGTAATGCCAAACCCAGGTTGCATCAACAACAGAAACTGTTGAATGAAATAATCGCTAGTGTAATTCCCCTGTTCAAACGTGACCGAATAATTCACACCATTCAGCTTGTAATTCAACACATTATTGTATTGATTTATTTGGTAATTGCTATTACATATGATCGCGTAGGGCATGGAAAGAGTGATGCTTTGGATCGTCTCATCGCCTTGATAATCCAAGTAGGATCGCAGATCAAAAGAGACATGGCTCTTCATATCTCCATTCAGTTGCTGGCACTGTGACGATTTCGTTGATAAATAAAGCATCTTCGTTTCGACCACATTGGAGATTTGATAATTATCCTGAGAGGCAACTGAGTGAGTCGTTCCCCCAGAATCTTGATTTTGAAAGCCCATCATGATTCTATACTAGATCCTGATATAACAATCGCCTCGGTTTCCTTTGGATACTCGAATGCGTAACTGGGATTTAGTTCATTGAATTGCTGCTTTATTTGCTCGTATTCTTCCTCCTTCTGTTTCTTGTATTGCTCAATAACCTCATCTGTCAATTTTCCCGTCTGAGCCAATTTGATCGCTTGTTTTATCTCTCTTGCACTCTCTCTTGCTCCAAACAATTTGTTCAGAGTTTCATCAATCGTCTTCTCTTTTAAACTGGCAAACTCCATGGTATAGAAGATAAATAGATTTTGTTTGGCTAAACTTCTCTGTTAATTATAATATAGGATGGCAGATTTAGCAGAAACCGAAGACACCCAGATCCTAAAACCCCGCCAGAGAAATCTCAGCGAAGAAGAGAAGGTCAAGAGGAGTATCCGCATGGCTGAAGTCAATGAGAAGAGAATCGCAATTGCCCGAGAGAAAGACAGATTAAGGCGAGAAGCAGAGGCAAAAGCCAAGGAGGAAAAAGACGACAATTTAGAGTTCGAAGTCAAGGTCAAACCCGAAAAACTAGAACCCATTCCCATTCCACCCAAAGAAAAGAAACCGCGTGCCAAAAAAGCCCCTGCTCCTAAAAAAGCCCCCGAAGAATCGAAAAAAGCCCCAGAGCCTGCACCAGAACCCGAACCCGAATCTGAATCTGAATCAGAAGAGGAGATTCCCCTACCAAAGAAGAAAGCCGCACCAAAAAAGAAGGCTGATGCAAAGAAGAAAAAGAAGAAGGTGATCATCTACGAATCCGAGTCTGAATCAGACGATTCATCCAGTTCATCCAGTGACGATGAAGAAGTCGTGAAAAAACCCAGAAGGAAAGCCGAACCAAAAAAGCCCGAACCCATCATTGAACCCAGAAGGATCTGCAAGTTCTTCTAATAGATATCAGATCATGACGATTTATAAATCATAATGATCAATTAGAGATTATATTCATTGGGTTCTGGGTCATACAACTCGAAATTCAGCATCAATGCCCAGTCACTCAAATAGGTTCCAATCAGAAGCGTGCCACCAGCAATGGCCTGCCCATAGTTATTGGCTTGCAGCTGGACTTCCAATTGCGTCATTCCTCTTGGAACAACGATTTCAATTCCTTTGACATTCTGCAACGAAGTGCTCTTCAAACAATTATAGGTCACTGTGAATGGATTACTCGATGAAAATGGTTTGCTCGTGATTCCAGTCGCACCCAAAGCTGCACCACTGAATGTGTAAGCATACGCACTAGTTTGCGCAGTGATTGTTCGAGTTGTGTTCGCACTCGTGTTCGGATCATAAAATGTGATCGTGTCATTGAGCGCCAAAATAAACAGCGGACTCGCACTGCTACTGATTGTCACTGTGTTTGTTCCTCCAGTGATGCTACCAACAAAATTATTCGCCACAATACTGGGATTCGCATAGATATTATTCGTTGTTGAAATCGTGTCTAACGTGATCTCACCTAAAACCATGCCACCTTGTGAAGAAGATGATTTCGAGATGATCCCATTTAAGACTAAAAGACCATTGTCCGCAGTCGGTGTGATAACAGTGTTTTGCGAGATCGCATCACTATAGAAATCGTGTCTCAATTTGCATTTGCGATATCTGCGATTATTCAGATTGAAGATGGTATCCCAATTGATTGTGTAGATCACATCCACGACACTATTCCTCTGCGTGATATATGGTGATCCTCCAAAACTATTCAAGAATAAACTGAAACTTTCACTATCTGATGATGGCATTATATACATACGGCTTCATATTTTTCTGCTACATCTTTCTAATTAACATTATACTCATTTGGGACAGGATCATAGAACTCAAAATTCAATTGCAATCCCCAATCTTGAACACTCGGAATTCCCGTGCTACCAATTAGCAATGGAGATTGCAGAACTCCATTTACCAATTGGCCATAATTGTTGTTGCACAATTGAACTTCCAATTGTTTATATCCGCGTGGGACTTCAATGTCTTGCCCAACAACACTCTGCAAAGACGTGCTCTTCAAACAATTGAAAGAAATTGTGGATGGATTCGAACAAGAAAATGAGGCATTGGTGATCGAAGTTGCCCCCAAAGCTGCACCACCAAAAGTGTAAGTATTGGCACTAGTGACAGCAGTGACAGATCGAGTAGTATAAGATCCAGTGTTGGGATCTAGGAAAGTAATTGAGTCACTAGTGGTGAGCATGAAAAGAGGACTCGAGGTCAAGTTGATTGTCAGCGTGTTTGTTCCACCTGTTATGCTTCCAATGAAATTGTTAGCAACAATGGATGGATTCACATACAAATTGTTCGTGACACTGACGGTGTCTAAAGTGATCAATCCAAGAATCATTCCACCTTGTTGTGACGTGGATCTGCTATTGATTCCATTCAAGACCAACACACCATTGGCATTGGGAATTTGGAAGGGATTGCTCGCATTCGTATTGTCACTGTAGAAATCATGGCGAATGCGGCATCGGCGATATTTATGATTATTCAAATTAAAAACAGCATCCCAATTCACATTGAAGATCACATCATTTGGTGTCGAGTTCGGTTTGCTAGACCAATAAGGAGTATTGTTGAAGCTAGACAAATATAAGCTGAAACTTTCTGATTCACTATCGGCTGGCATTATATTATATACATGCTTTTTTTTTAACAAGCATGTATTTACGATTGTCTGCAACAACGATCATCCAATACTCCAACAGATCCACTGACAGACAAATCTGGCAATCCAGTTGCTCCAGTTACACCTAAATTGCTAACACTGGATCCTATAACATATCCCATGCCAGTTGCTCCAGTTGCACCTGTAACTCCGCCTAGTAGAAGAGCATTGATCTCATATTCCACCATTCCAGTGATCCGTTTGATGCAAGCAACCACGGCCTCATCTTGCGGAGCAACAACACTCACCACATCTTCGGTTATATTTTCACATGCATTCAATGCAGCTTCAATTTCACGGACAATTTTCTGATTAGCAGACATTATACAATCCGATTAGATAATATCTCATACCCGCATTTCTATGTTGGTTTCTTCCGTTGATCCAAATGGATTATTTTCTATTGTCACTTGTCGATGTATTTTGATCATCCCATAACAGCAGCTGACCGTGTCACATTTCGACTTGAACGCATATCTCAAGATAAGTCCTAAAAACGTTGTTCCAATGGTCATGATTAATATCACAGAAGTGTCATCCATTATTATATAATAATGTATGAGATTACTGATTACACAAAACAGAAGTCAAAACAGCTGGGTTTGACTGTTGTGCCATCTTCCAACCCGAAGAAGAAGATCGATGTGTTCAAAAAAGACAAAAAAATCGCCAGCATTGGCGCCAATGGAATGGGCGATTATCCGACCTATCTCAAGACGCATGGAAAGGTCTTCGCAGACAAACGCAGACAGCTCTATTATATTCGCCACAAAAACGATTCTGGCATTGCCGGGGATTTAGCGAAAAAACTACTTTGGTGAAAATAGTCATATAAAGAAATTTCTTCTCCTAGTGTATAACGTGAATGGATTGCTATTGGTGCCACGCTCCCCCTGATCCCAACGTCCCACTTCTACAGTGCCGTCATTACCTTTGCCCAACTTGTTACTGCACTTTCAAGACCATTGAGATCTGGAAATGTGTTATTTGCGACAAAGAAATAAAACGAGGAAGAAGGAAGAACGTTTTACATGAATAGTCTATATGGACATTCCAGTAGCTCAGATTGTCCCCACACACATCCCAACTGCCATAGATGTTGAAGATGTGTCTGATCCAGTGCGGATGGCTTCATCCATTTTTAGGACAGCCACTGCCATGATCATCCCCATTGTTCCTGCCACCATTATAGAATGATTATAAAACACTTAAATAATTCCTTAGTAGATAATATACCGACAAAATGCCAAAAACCGAAGCACAGAAGAGAGCCCAGAAAAACTGGATCGCGAAAAACAAGGAGTATCATCTCGCGTTGCAGAGCATGTATAGCAAAAAATACTATGACACCCACAGAGAACAAGTATTAGACAAACAGATGGCACGATATTATCAGAAGAAGCAACTAAAAGAGGAGGGAGTCACCGAAGAACTTTAGAAGATGGAAAGAATCAGCCTCCTGAAGATTTAGGAAAATGTTCTTTGGGTAGATAAAAATTGAAAGAGATAATATGTTTAAACGAACATAAACAAATTATCATTTTATTTTCTCATAGAGATATATACAATGGAAATTGTAAAACTCAATAAGTCACAGATCTACTTCTGTTCCGACAAAGATCCCAATACGAAGAAATTGAAGCTCAAGATTAGCAGTGATCATGACACAGTTCTGAAAGTTCTGAAATCATTTGATACACACAACCTTCTATCGTATTTGAAACCACGACAACAGATCAAAGAGAAAGAATTCGATGTCGATTTCCGAGAGATGCCCACGTATGACACCAAAACAACTCTACTACAAAACGTGGAATTCGACATAAATTACAATGATGACAAAGTCGCTGAAACCATAATACGAAGATTAGGAAACCCAAAAATCACTCGATCGGAAAAAACCATCAGCTGTTGGTATCCAGAACGCAATGCCGAATTATACACTTTGTCAAGAATGGACTGCATCAGCTCCTACAAAATATTTCCAAAATATCCCATTTATGTGATATCATTGGGAAGATGGGAGAAAAGACGAACAGTCAAATATTTAGAAAAAGCTGACATTGATTTCAAAATCGTTGTGGAGCCCAGTGAATATGATCAATATGCAAAAGTCATTGATCCAAGCAAAATCATCACATGTCCAGAAGACTTCTCCAAAAGAGGATGTGGCGGGATTCCAGTCAGAAACTTTGTCTGGGAACACTCCATTTCTATTGGGGCCAAAAAACACTGGATCTTGGATGATAACATTAATTGTTACTACAGAAATAATAAATGTCAAAACAGCGAGATGTTTTCTGGTGCGGTTTTCAGAAGCATCGAAGATTACACGGATCGATATTCCAACATCAAAATGTCTGGACATCAATACTTGGCCTATGTTCCAGAGGGTCAAATCAGACCTCCACTCAGTTTCAACACAAGAGTCTTCTCATCCATCCTTTTATCGAATGACATTTATCCAGAGTTTAAATGGCGAGGTATCTACAACGAAGACGTGGATCTATCCATTCGATTGCAAAAAGCCAGATATGTCAATCTATTGAGCAATTTCATTGTTTGTGACAAACAGACAACCATGCATGACAAAGGCGGTAACACTTCTAGCATCTACAATGTCGAAGAAGCTCATCTTAAAAAGGCTCAAGCATTAAAAGATATGCATCCAGACTGTGTTGAAGTTGTTCCACATAAAACCAGAAAATATCATCACTCAGTGGATTTTAGCATGTTCCAAAACGAATTGAAAATGATCGATGGCTTGCATTTAGAAGACAAGGTGAATGAATATGGACTGATCTATGTTCCACAAACAGGAAAAAGGCGTGTCCAACGTCCAGTCATTCAGCCTCCAACTGAACCTGAGCCTGAACCTGAACCTGAGCCTGAACCTGAACCTGAAATCATTCCGAAACCTGACTGCATAGATGAAGTGCGAGAATTGAGACAGGAGAATGAACGATTGAAGATCGAGAACATGCGATTGAAAGAACTCCTGAAGATGTATATTTAGGAAATGTTCTTTTGGTAGATAAAAATTGAACGCCCTTTCAATTTTTATTCAATTCGGCAAACAAACTTAAAGAATTATTCTCTTAGTGTATATTATACTAAACCATGTCCGTCACTTATTGTGAATCTCTTGAAACTACTACTCGCAAAATGAAGTCATTACCTGTCTCTGACTACAAATCCCTGTGCGAGGAAAGAAAATCGATTTTCGAGCAGATCCCAGATGACCGCCCAGTCAAGTTATATGCCGATTTCGATTTTAAACCCCAACACGCAGCAGAAGATTACGTATTCACTGATTGCACTGAACAATTGATCGATGTTGCTAAATCCGCCATCTCAAAAGTTGTATCAGAATTAGGAGGACAAACCCCACCAGAATTCGCAGTAAAAACCGCCACAGTTGAACACGAATCCAATTGGGTAATGTCGTTCCATATTATCTGCACGAATTATACAATGACAAAATTACAACAATCAGAATTCTTCAAACGTGCTTCCAAATACATTGACACCGACCCAGAAAATAACTGGAGACGTGACTACATCGATGTTACTCCCGAACGAGCCAATAAGGGATTCTTCGATATGACCGTATATACAAAGAACAGAAGAATGCGTTCCGCTTATTCCACCAAAGAAGATGAATCCAGACATTTCGAAATCACGGAAGGCACATTCGAAGACACCATTATCAGTGTTTGCAACCGCGACTCACAAGTCCTGACAATCGAATTACCAGAAAGAAAACCAGCACCATTGAAATCTATCTCCATAGATGGTCTCGACGCAGAAGAAATAAATGCGTATTTGGATGCCGGTCTTTTCAGAGAACGCGCATTCGATTACAAATCTTGGATGGATATGGCATTCGCGATCAACAATGTTCTCGGCATTTCAGGTCTCGGTCTTTTCGATAAATTCTCCCGCATGTCTTCTCTAAAATACGATGCGGATTCTGTCCGACAAAAATACGAATCATTGCAACACCGCATTGATGGACTCGGAATGGGATCCATCAAGAAATGGGCAAAAGATGAAAACCCCGAAGTGTATGCCCGCATCAGTCGAGAGTTCTGGGAAAAACGCACCTTCGATAAAACCGATCTGCACACAAAAGCATTCACGACTGGTCTTCTCTCCGATTATTTCAAAGATAATTATGGTCACAAATTCGTCTGTGTCAATGAGATGGTTTATCATTACAATGGAATCTACTGGGAACGCGATGATCGCAAAAAATCCCATCTCACCAAATTTGTCGATAAACAAATCTACTCCGATATCATGGCATATTGTTCTCGTAAAACCGCCGAATTCAACGGCAAAGAAAACAACGAAAAACACATGGAGAAAATCGCGGAACTCCAGAAAAATGCCATCAAAACCCGGCAAAACGGATTCCGCAAAGGTGTCATCGAAGATATTATAACTGCCATTACAAATAATCGGTTTGAGTTTGATATCTATCCGCATCTCTTCGCTTTCCGCAATGCCATCTACGATCTGCGAGCCCACAAATTCATCGATCCAGAACCATCTCAGAAAATCGCCACTGTCGCAGAATATGATTACGTTGCACCCACACAATCCAAAATCGATGCCATGAATTCAATTCTCCGATCCATTTTGCCAAATGAAACCATCCGCAATTATTATTTATCAGCTCTCGCCACCGGCATGATAGGCACACAAAATCAAGAATTCTTTATTGCCACTGGTATCGGCGGAAACGGAAAATCCCTGCTCAACACTCTCTTCATGTCAATGCTCTCCAGTTATGGTTACACTCTCCCACAAGAATTATTGCAAAACAATATTCGCGAGGGTGCAAATCCAGAGGTTGCTGGGCTCCATAAAAAACGCTTTGCTCTTATGCAAGAACCATCAGCGGGCAAAAAAATAAAGTGCGCTGCCTTGAAAGCAATCACTGGCAACAGCAGTATTAATGCCAGACAACTTTATGCCACTGACACAAACACCATTCTCCAAGCCACATTTGTCATGGAATGCAACACACTGCCATTACTCGACGAAGTCAATCCAGCCATTATTCGCAGAATCCGAGCAGTCAAATTCAATAGCGTTGCGGTCACAAAAGAAGAATACGATTCACTAGAAAACCCGACTGGATTCTTCGTCAAAAATTCCGATTTTGTCACAGATGAATGGCGACAATCCCATCGCGAGGCATTGTTCGAAATCATCGCACCCTTTTGTTACACACCCATGCCAGAGGTGCCAACAGAATGTGCCCAGACAACTTCTGCCTACATGGCATCCAGTGATGATTTGTATGCGTGGTTTTCCGAGAGATACCAGAGATGCGAAGAAGGCAATTTCAACGCGATCAAAATCATGGATCTATTCGACGATTACAAGCAAGGCGAGATTTACCAGAATCTCAGCAAGTTAGGTAAGCGACAAATGACTAAAACCTTTTTCGAGGAATTAATCCAGCGCAGCATCTTCCTTCGCAGAGATGTGAAGCAGAAGAACGAGAGATACAATCACAAACAACTTGCTGTCATATCAATTGTCGGTTGGGAACGCATTGAACGCGATCCACATGACTTTTAAATACTCAAATTACAAATAATACAATTATAATATTTGTAATATAAAGAAACCATCCCCTTTTGTCTGGTATGGCAAGGGTGTCTTACTTTCTAACGCTAAAAACGCTTTTCGTGCCCTAAAATCGGAAACTATTTTTGATTGTTCCTTCTATAGAGGACTTTCCGTTTTTTGGGCACGAAAAGCTTTTTTAGCTTTTTATCCTTTTTATCTATTC
>Ga0214164_1000793_pt1 | contig 19730 bp, 16 predicted proteins | sample TroBogepilimnion_13_FD_153003 | JGI IMG/M metagenome (GOLD analysis project Ga0214164, IMG submission 153003) | Freshwater microbial communities from Trout Bog Lake, WI - Practice 03JUN2009 epilimnion v4 | ecosystem: Environmental > Aquatic > Freshwater > Lake > Epilimnion/Euphotic zone ...
AGCAGCCTTCTTTGCAGCGGCCTTCTTGCGGCGCTTTGGAGCTGCCTTCTTAGCTGCTGGAGCAGCCTTCTTTGCAGCAGCCTTGCGGCGCTTTGGAGCAGTTTTCTTAGCTGCAGCCATTGTGAGTCTCCTATCAGAATAGTTCGATCCGTCACCGAACCTGTTCATGGAGAATCGTGTCATTGAAAAGAGAAATGCGCCACTATTTTCGACAAAAATTGGATCGCGTGTCGCAACAATATTTTTTTTATTTTTTATGCATTGAGCAAATTTTGATGATGATTTTAATTTTTATCGGATCGCATTTCACGTTTCTCAACCGCGAAACGGTTGGTACGAACGTCATATTTCCAAAAATCAGGCATGATTTTCGCTGAAATTGCCACAAATCCCGTGCAAATGAGGCCACCACCAGCCACTGAAATCCGCAGAGTTGTCCATGCCGCCATGGTTCCAGCGCGAAGTTGGCCAGCCATGGGACCGACGGCATAGGAGAGTAATTCGATGCCAGCAAGGCGACCCCGATACTCATCTGCGATCGATTGGTTCCAAATATTTCCTCGCATCATCGCCGAGATCTGATCTGATGCACCAGCTGCGGCTAGGAAGAAGAGGACGACCCAGAGGTTATTGGTTGTGGCAGAGAGGGCGATGGCCACTGCCCAACCCAAGGCAGCAAAGGTGACCGCCCTTCCATGGAAGGGATAATTTCTCATCCAGCCGCTCGTCAACGTCACGATAATCGCACCCAGGATTCCAGCCGAATAGAAGAGGCCGAGTGCCCATCGAGCATGGATGTGGTCCGCCCAAAATGGGAAGAGCGCATTGGGCATCGCAAAGAACATGGCAGCAAAGTCGACGATGTACGTACCGAGTAAATCCTTTCGAGCAACAGCATATTTCACACCATCAATAAGCGATGAAAGTGAAGCAGGAGTGGCTTTTTCACTCGGTGGCACCGGCTTCATTTTGAAGATCAAAGCGAGTGAAAGAATGTAGGTAATGACATCCATGATGTATGCGGATTTCACTCCGAGAGTGGAGATCATGATTCCACCAATTGCAGGTGCAACGACTGCGCCAACCTGCCAACGGATTCCCATTAGAGCAGTGGTAGATGGAAGGTCTTCATGATCAACAATTCTTGGCACGATTGCCGAGAGGCTGGGGGTTTGAAGACCATCGAGTGAGGTAAATCCAGCGGCGATGAAGTAGAGAAGGATCAGATGCGGTTTATGGAGGAGAGAGTTAAAGAGCAGAAGTGACGAGAGGGCGAGTGAGCCAAACTCGGTAATAAAGATCATCTTCTTTCGATCAAGTGAATCTGCCAAGACCCCGCCGTAGAGGCTGAAGACGATCAGCGGAATGATCTGGGCGGCACCCATCAACCCAACTGCGATATAGGAGTTGGTGAGATCCTTAATTTGAAAAGGGAGGGCGACATACGTAACCATCGAGCCCAGGCGAGTGATCAGCCCAGATGTGAAGAGCAGGCGCAGCTCTCGATACTTTTTTAGTGGGGAGAGATCAAGGGCAAATTTGCTCATGGTGGGAAGCGTATTGAGATTGCCAGGTTATTTCAGTGGAATGTCTCTTCCGGTCCGGGAAAATCTCCCGCGGTGACATCGGCCGACCAGCGTTTTGCCGCATCGACCATCAGGGCGCGGCCGTCGAGATAAGCCCTGGCAAATTTTGGTGCACCGACCGTGAGACCCATGAGATCGGTCCAGACCAGAACTTGGGCGTCGACACCTTTTCCAGCACCGATGCCGATAATGGGAATGGAGAGTTCCGCAGCAATCTCAGTTGCCAGCTCTTCTGGTACCAACTCCAGAACAATGGCAAAGACTCCTGCTGCAGCAAGTGCTCGTGCATCAGATTTAATGCGCTCGCCATCATCGCCCCGACCCTGAACTTTGAAACCACCAAGGGCATGAACAGATTGTGGAGTCAGCCCCAGGTGGCCCATAACAGGGATTCCAGCAGCAATGAGAGCCTGAATCTGAGGTACGACCTTCGTGCCGCCTTCAAGTTTTACCGCCTGCACCTTCGCCTCTTTAAAGAATCGGATTCCCGTGGCGAGTGCGGCATCGACTCCTGACTCATAAGAGCCAAAGGGAAAATCTGCGACCACGAGGGCTTTGGAGGATCCGCGAACTACAGCGCGAGAGAGCGCTACCAACTCATCCACAGTGACCGGGATGGTGTTCTCTTCGCCAAGGAAATTATTACCGGCGGAGTCGCCGACTAACAGGACCGGAATATCAGCCTCGTCCAGTATTGATGCGACCATAGAGTCATAAGCGGTGAGCATCGCCCACTTTTCGCCGCGACGCTTTCGAGCAGCAAGATCAGAGATAGTCGTGCGCATGTCAGCTCCTTTTGCGATCGAGGCCATAAAGGTCCCCGTCGCCGGTTCAGGATAAATATGTCAGTACCAAAATAGTAGCCCCTGTAGGCTGATCGCGTGAGAAGGAAATCGAGCCAGATTCGGGTAGGCCTTGCTCAGATCAATCCCACCGTGGGGGATCTGATCAACAATCGCGCCCTGATTCTCGATTATGCCGAGAAGGCTCAAGCTGCAGGAGTGCACCTGCTGGTATTTCCGGAGATGGTGCTGACTGGCTATCCCGTTGAAGATCTTGCGCTACGAGCAACATTTCGAAAGGCCTCTCGAAAAGCCGTTGCAGAGGTTGCAGATTCGATCGGAGAGATCGCCCCGGAGATGACCGCAATCGTTGGCTATCTCGATGAAGATAGCAATGGCGCCCCTCAAAATGCCGTTGCAATCATTCATCGTGGCCAGATCGTTGGGCGATATATCAAACATCATCTGCCCAACTATGGAGTCTTTGATGAGTTCCGAAACTTCGTACCTGGTACCTCATCGATAGTCTTTAGAGTTCATGGCATCGATATTGGTATCGCCATCTGTGAAGATATTTGGCGCTTTGAAGGACCAGTCGAGCAGTTAGCGGCACGGACGCCGGGTCTTGTAGTCGTTCCGAATGGCAGTCCATTTGAACGAGAGAAGGATGATCGTCGCGCCGGATTAGTCTCACAACGCGCGCAAGAGATTGGCGCACCACTCTGCTACGTCAATATGACTGGCGGCCAAGATGATCTCGTCTTTGATGGCGATTCACTTGTTGTTGATGCCGAAGGCCGGACTGTTGCGCGAGCACCTCAGTTTGATGATGGACTTATGGTGGTCGATGTCGAGGTTGAGCCAACAACATCCAAGCCCGATCTGGTTCTCTCCGAGAAGCCAATTCCTCATTACAAATCACTCACTCCAGGTATCGCACATCGCCTTGATGATGCGGCAGAGATTTGGGAGGCCCTCGTTGTCGGGCTTCGAGACTATGTTGAGAAGAATGGTTTTAAGACAGTATTGCTTGGCCTCTCTGGTGGAATCGATTCTGCTGTTGTTGCTGCGATTGCAGCGGATGCCATCGGCCCTCGTCGCGTTTACGGAGTCTCGCTTCCAAGTCAATACTCAAGCGATCACTCGCTTTCAGATGCCCAAGATTCTGCGCAGCGAATCGGCCTTCGTTACTCCGTGGTTCATATCCAGCCCATGGTAAATACCTTCTTAAACGAATTAGGTCTCACTGGATTGGCCGAAGAGAATGTCCAGGCGCGCGTACGTGGCACAACTTTGATGGGGCTCTCTAATCAAGATGGACACCTTGTATTAGCGACTGGAAATAAATCTGAGTTGGCAGTCGGATATTCCACGCTTTACGGCGATGCAGTAGGCGGGTATGCGCCGATCAAAGACCTTCTCAAAATGGAGGTGTGGGCGATCGCACGTTGGCGCAATGCGGAAGCGGTTCGACGCGGAGAAGTTCCACCGATCCCAGAGAATTCGATCAACAAGGAACCGTCAGCAGAGCTCCGCCCTGATCAGAAGGACAGTGACTCTTTGCCTGACTACCCAACTCTGGATCGCATGCTCACTATCTATATCGATGAGGATGGCGGACTCGAAGGACTCTTGGCTGCTGGCTTTGATCCACAATTAGCGATGCGAACGATTCGCATGGTTGATCGCGCTGAATATAAGAGACGCCAATATCCACCTGGCACCAAGATCTCTACGCGAGCCTTTGGTAAGGACCGTCGCCTTCCAATCACATCGCATTGGACTGAGACGAACTAAGCCTTTATTATTTAGCCAGGTCACGAGTTCCAGTGTTTAGCCCCGGCTTACTGGACGGCAACCCTCCACCACGGTGGGGTGCTCCGGGTGAAGACCAGGTCGCTAGCACAGTGCAGCGGCAAGCGTGGGTGATGAATCTCTTTCCGCAATGCGGCGGAGTCTGAAGAAGCACCCTCCTGTATTCACTTTAAGGAGTGAGAAATGTCGTTTGATCCAGCAAAAGCATCCTTTGAAACCCGCCAAGTCCATGCCGGCCAAGTGCCTGATCCAACAACTGGTGCCCGTGCCCTTCCGTTGTATCAGACAACGGCATATCAATTCCGCGACACTAAACATGCCGCTGATCTCTTTGGGCTAGCAGAGCTCGGCAATATCTATACCCGCATCATGAATCCAACACAGGATGCCGTTGAACAACGCATTGCATCCTTAGAGGGAGGCGTTGCATCGCTGCTCGTTGCATCAGGATCTGCTGCAACAACATATGCACTTCTGAATGTCGCTGAAGCTGGTGACCATATTGTCTCGTCACCAAGTCTGTACGGTGGTACTTACAACCTCTTCCACTACACCTTTAAGAAGTTTGGAATCGACGTTACCTTCGTTGAGGATCCTTCCGATCCAGAGTCTTGGAAGAAGGCGATTCGCCCTAACACCAAGGCACTCTTCGGTGAGACTATTGCCAATCCAAAGAATGAGATCTTGGATATCGCGGCCGTTGCAAAGGTCGCACATGATGCTGGTGTTCCGTTGATCGTTGATAACACAGTCGCAACTCCATTCCTTATTCGTCCAATTGAACATGGCGCAGACGTTGTTGTTCACTCAGCAACGAAGTTCCTCTCTGGACACGGTAACGCTGTTGTCGGAGCGATCGTTGATGCCGGAACCTTTGACTATGCCAAGCAGGCTGCGAAGTTCCCTGGCTTCAATCAACCAGATCCTTCGTACCATGGTCTGGTCTACGCCCAAGCGCTGGGCGTTGGGTCACCATTCGGCGCAAACCTCTCCTACATCTTCAAGATTCGCCTCACATTGCTACGCGATACCGGCGCAGCAGTGAGCCCATTTAATGCTTGGCTACTCGCCCAAGGACTTGAGACGCTCTCATTGCGTATTGAGCGCCATGTATCAAATGCCCAAGAGCTAGCGAAATGGCTTGAAAAGCGCCCAGAAGTTGAGAGTGTGAATTACGCATCTCTCCCATCAAGCAAGTACCACGCGCTTGCAACGAAGTACGCACCTAAGGGAAGCGGCTCTGTTCTCTCCTTTGAGATCAAGGGCGGCATTGATGCGGGCAAGAAGTTTGTTGAAGCTCTTAAACTTCACTCACATGTGGCGAATATCGGAGATGTTCGTTCACTCGTGATTCACCCTGCTTCAACGACTCACTCACAACTCACACCAGATGAGCAGTTCACTGCTGGTGTGACTCCTGGGTTGGTTCGTCTTTCAGTAGGTATTGAAAATATCGAGGATATCAAGGCTGATATCGAAGGAGGCTTCGCAGCTATTTAATAGCGAGCGAATAGAGATCACTATGACATCTGTGAATAGCCGAGTATCCGGAGCCTGGTTTGAGGACCATGCCGCCGGTGATCGGCTATTCCACAAAATTGGTGATCTGCCGCTGGAGTCGGGTGAAGTACTTCACGATGTCACACTCGCGTATCAAACGTGGGGCACTCTCAATGAAAATCGCGACAATGCCATTCTCGTCAATCATGCTTTGACTGGATGGGCAGATGTTCCTGGGTGGTGGCCTTCGATGGTCGGGCCGGGAATGCCATTAGATTCCGATAAATATTTCATTATCTGCCCTAATGTCATTGGTGGCTGTCAGGGCAGCACTGGTCCATCGTCACTCGCACCTGATGGAAAGCGCTGGGGCTCTCGCTTCCCGCGCATCACGATTCGCGACATGGTCGCAGCCGAGTATGCGCTCGCTGACGCACTGGGCATTAAGAAATTTGTTCTCTCCGTGGGTCCATCACTTGGCGGCATGCGCGCTCTGGAATGGGCCATTACTCACCCTGATCGCGTAGGTGCGATCGCAACAATTGGTTCCTCAGCAGTAGCAACCGGTGATCAGATCGCAACTGCCTCTATTCAGATTCGCGCTATCCAGTCCGACCCGAATTTTAATGGCGGAGATTTCTACGAACTTCCTGAAGGTCCGCTCAATGGCATGGGTATCGCCCGGCGGATCGCTCATCTGACCTATCGCACCGAATCTGAGATGGATGTTCGCTTTGGGCGGGAGCTTCAAGGAGACGATACGGGTCGTTGGGCGGTGGAGTCTTATCTCGACCACCATGCCGATAAATTGGCGAAGCGCTTCGATGCCAATACCTATATTTCTTTGACCGATGCCATGAACTCCCATGATGTCGGCCGCGGCCGAGGGGGAGTAGCTGCTGCGCTCGCGACCATCACCGTGCCTACCTATGTGATGGCAATCGAGACCGATCGCCTCTTTCCGCCGCGTTTGCAGGAAGAGATCGCTGAGCTCACGCCTACTTCTGCCGTAATAGAGCGCTTAAACTCTCCATTCGGACATGATGGTTTCCTCATTGAAGTCGAAACAGTGGGCGATTTCGTCCGGAGAGCTGTCACAGCAGGGTCAAAACACCTCAAATAACGAGTTGCGATGTGCATTTTGGCCTGTGGACAATTTATAATATAGCCAGCAACTTTCCCTGACCCGACAGTGAGTCAGATAAACAAAAGGATGACCTGTGCCTGGAACAAGTGCGCCCAAAAACGGCGCTAAAGCAGTGAAGAAGGCAGCCCCTGCAAAGAAGTCTGCAGTAAAGGCAACTGCGTCATCGAGTAAGAAAGCTGCACCTGCAAAGAAGGCAGCTCCAGCAAAGAAGGTTGCAGCGAAAAAAGCAGTTGCAAAGAAAGTTTCAACTGGTCCACGCAGATTTCCTACAAAGGCTGAACTCGAAGCTATGAAGTTAGCGAAAGAGGCAGAGGCAAAAGCTGCAGCTGAGAAGAAGGCAGCCGGACGCAAACTCTTTCCGACAAAGGCTGAACTCGAAGCCCGTCGTCTTGCTGAAGAAGCGGCGAAGAATCCCAAGCCAGCCACTGATGTTGCTGCTCCCGCCGGAAAGGTCGATAAGGCTGGCAAGCCGGTCGTCACAAAGATTGATGGCGAAGAGGTTGAACTTGAAGAAGTTGAACTCGAAGATCTCGAAACGCTCGTTGAAGAAGTAACAGAGATTGTTGCGTCAGAAGAGAAAGAGAACGAGATCCGCGTTGTCAACGTTGCTGAAGAATCTCAGAACGAAGAGAACGCATTTACGATTAAAGATTCCGAAGAAGATGATGCACCAGCACAGACTGTTCTCACTGCTGGAGCTACTGCTGACCCAGTAAAGGACTATCTCAAACTTATTGGTCGTGTACCACTTCTGAATGCAGAGATGGAAGTTGAGTTATCTCTCCAAGTTGAGGCAGGTCTCTTTGCTGAAGAGAAGATCGCAACAGATAAGAAGTTGGATAGGAAGCTTAAGCGCGAATATGAGCAATTAGTCTTACAGGGCAAGCGGGCAAAGAATCACTTGCTTGAAGCGAACCTCCGCCTTGTCGTATCTCTCGCAAAGCGTTACACCGGTCGTGGCATGTTGTTCTTGGACCTTATTCAAGAAGGAAACCTCGGACTGATCCGTGCAGTTGAGAAGTTCGATTACACCAAGGGTTACAAGTTCTCTACATATGCAACCTGGTGGATCCGCCAAGCGATCACTCGCGCGATGGCAGATCAGGCTCGTACGATTCGTATTCCTGTTCACATGGTGGAAGTCATCAATAAGTTGGCACGTGTTCAACGTCAGATGCTTCAGGATCTTGGTCGCGAACCGACTCCAGAAGAGCTCGCTAAAGAGCTCGATATGACACCTGAGAAGGTTGTTGAAGTTCAGAAGTATGGTCGCGAACCGATCTCACTTCACACTCCGCTCGGCGAAGAAGGCGACTCAGAATTTGGAGATTTGATCGAAGATTCAGAGGCGATCGTTCCTGCCGATGCAGTCTCGTTCACGCTACTTCAGGAGCAGCTCCACTCAGTTCTCGACACCTTGTCTGAGCGTGAAGCCGGTGTAGTAGCCATGCGCTTTGGTCTTACCGATGGCCAGCCAAAGACGCTCGATGAGATCGGCAAGGTATACGGCGTCACACGCGAACGTATCCGTCAGATTGAATCGAAGACAATGTCGAAGTTGCGTCACCCATCGCGCTCACAAGTACTTCGCGACTACCTCGATTAATACTGAATTGATAGCGAACTAAATTATGTCTGATAAAGCAAAGATCTTCATCAATCCCCGTTCGGGTTCAATTCGAATCACGGGGGAGGTCGACTTCGTCGATGCTGAAGGAAATATCATCAAGAGCGAGACGAACGTCAAACTTTGCGGTTGCGGGCATACGAAAGATAAGCCATATTGCGATGGCTCACATAAAGAATTTTTGCCCCCTAAAGACCCAACAGAGGCTTAGTTACTCGAGAGGTTTTACTTACTCTTCTTCAGAGACTGTTGTAGAAGATGCAGTGAGCTTTGCAGTCTCATCCTGAATTGCAGCCACAACTGGCTTGAGTCCTTCGGCATATTGCTTCGCGTGGTGAGCACAGAAGAGAAGTTCTCCGCCATTGAGAAGAGTCGCGCGGACATAAGCCTGCGCACCGCAGCGATCGCAACGATCAACGGCATTGAGCGGTGTTGGCTCGAGAATCATCTGCTCTGACATCTGCTCTCCCTCTTCGGTCTAATAACGATCCATGCATGTGATTGCAAGAATCTTAGGCGGTACTGGAACAGTAAATCATGGATAGATATTCCCAGGCGCGTTAAAAGTCGAGTAAAAGGCGATTTTGAGTCATTTCTCACCATAAATATCGAAGTGAGGGAGCATTTGGGGGAAATATCGTCCCCTACGGCGCGTAATGGCCCAATTTGAGCCACTGCAGAGATAGCCTCTGCACCCGTGGCAACTAAATCTAATAATGAGGTTTCGGCCGATAATCAATATACGGCGAAAGACCTCGCAGTCCTCGAAGGTTTAGATGCCGTACGTAAACGTCCCGGAATGTATATCGGTACAACCGATTCTCGCGGACTCATGCATTGCCTCTGGGAGATTATCGATAACTCTGTAGATGAGGCGCTTGCTGGTTTCTGTACCAGCATTGAAATTAATCTTGAGGCTGATGGCTCAGTCGAAGTCCATGACAATGGTCGAGGTATTCCCGTTGATAAGGAGCCGAAGACTGGCCTTACTGGCGTTGAAGTTGTCTTCACGAAATTGCATGCTGGCGGAAAGTTCGGCGGCGGTTCATATGCAGCCTCAGGTGGACTCCACGGCGTAGGTGCATCTGTCGTTAATGCACTCGCCTCACGTCTTGATGTCGAAGTTGATCGCGATGGCAAAATTTATTGGATGTCATTCCAGCGTGGAAATGCCGGAATCTTTGATGGCGATGGGCCGAAGGCAACGTTTGAAGAATCCTCAGGTCTTCGCCAAATCGGTAAGGTGGCGGCGAAGGTCACCGGAACTCGCGTGAAGTGGTGGTTCGATCGCCAGATCTTCCTCAAAGAGGCTGAACTCTCCATCGAAGATATTTATGCACGCGCACGTCAGACTTCCTACCTTGTTCCTGGTCTAACGCTTGTCGTCAACGACAATCGGACGAAGAGCAAAACCTCCGAGACCTTCTTCCACAAAGGTGGAATTTCAGAGTTCTGTTCCTTCTTGCGCCCCGATGAACCGGTAGGCGAAGTCATCCGCATTTCAGGTAGCGGTGAGTACACCGAGACGGTCCCAGTCCTCGATGACAAGGGACATATGATGCCGACGGAAGTTTCTCGCACCATGGGCGTTGATATCGCGATGCAATGGGGCAATGGCTACGAGACCACAATGTCTTCGTTCGTCAACATTATCTCTACACCTAAGGGTGGAACCCACACCCAGGGCTTTGAACGTTCCATCACCAAGGTGATGAATGATGCTCTTCGCTCAACCAAGACTTTGAAGAATAACGAGGGTGATGTCATCAAGGATGACGTTCTCGAAGGCTTGACTGCAGTTGTCACGGTTCGCATGTCCGAACCCCAGTTTGAAGGTCAGACCAAGGAAGTGCTCGGAACAGCTGCTGCAACCAAGATTGTTGCTGCAGTGGTTGCAGAGGAGATGGAGAAGTTCTTCAACACCACCAAGCGCATCGAGAAGGCGACTGGAAAGTTGATTCTCGAGAAGATTGCTAATGCATCTCGAACACGTATTTCAGCGCGAGCACACAAAGATCTCCAGCGCCGCAAGAATGCTCTTGAATCTTCATCACTTCCAACGAAACTCTCCGACTGCCGCTCTGATGACACTGCTCGGACAGAGCTCTTTATCGTTGAGGGAGATTCTGCACTTGGTACCACCAAGGCAGCACGTAACTCTGAATTCCAAGCGATCCTTCCCATCCGCGGAAAGATTCTCAATGTTCAGAAGGCCTCACTTTCTCAGATGCTCGAAAATACCGAGTGCGCCTCCATCATCCAGGTTATAGGCGCAGGATCCGGAAAATCTTTCAGCCTCGATGATGCTCGTTACGGTCGCATCATCTTGATGTCTGATGCAGATGTTGATGGCGCGCATATCCGCTGCCTTCTCCTCACTCTTCTCTGTCGCTATATGCGTCCATTGATCGAAGATGGTCGCGTCTTTGCAGCGATCCCACCTTTGCATCGCATTGATGTCGTCGGTGGAAAGCGGGGCGAGGTCCACTACACCTACTCCGATGATGAGATGAAGCGCGTTCTCGCCGATCTCACAAAGAATGGCAAGCGTTGGAAAGAGCCAGTACAGCGTTACAAGGGTCTTGGTGAGATGGATGCAGACCAGCTCCGTGAAACCACGATGGACCCAGATAAGCGCACCTTGCGCCGCATCACGATGAATGATGCCAACGCAGCAGAGGCGATGTTCGAGCTTCTCATGGGAAATGAAGTCGCACCTCGTAAAGAATTTATTTCAACTGCTGAGATCGATCGCGATCGTATCGACGCCTAACCCCTCGAGGTTCTAGAGTGTGAGCCATGAAGCGCAACGATATCCAAGCGCTTCGTGGCTTCTCTGTTTTAGCGGTCCTTCTCTATCACCTTCAGATCCTTCGCTTTAAAGGCGGCTTTCTCGGAGTCGATATCTTCTTTGTCATCTCTGGCTTTGTGATTACCGAGCGATTAGCTCGAGGTAATGGCTCGGTTCGCTCCCAGCTTATTGATTTTTATCAACGCCGAGCGAAGCGAATCTTGCCGGCCTCACTCTTGATCATCATTCTTACAGCCATCTGCGTGCGCCTCTTTCTCTCACCACTTTCTTGGCGCAGGTTTGGTTTTGATGGAATAGCAACGACCTTCTTCGCGGGAAACATCAGATTTGCTGCTCAAGGAAATGACTATCTCTCACAATCAATGAGCCCGACTCCATATCTGCATTACTGGTCACTTGGAGTCGAAGAACAGTTCTACCTTGTTTGGCCATTGCTCTTTCTCTTTTTCTTTAAAGCCCGCAAATATCTTCTTCTTCCCTTTGCATGCATCGCTGCAGCACTCGCGATCTGGTACACACATATCTCGCCAGTTAACTCTTTCTATCAACCTTTCTCTCGGGCTTGGGAATTTTTGGCAGGCATATGCGTTGCCCTATTGGTTCAGAAGCCTGCTCGTGGTGGAAAATTCCTGGCCCTCGCGGGCTGGGTTGCCATCTCCGCATCCGTACTTTTCATTGGGAGCGACCTCCCTGTCCCCGGAATGACAACGCTGATTCCTGTTCTGGGTGCAGTTGCGATCTTGGTTGCATCAGAGCGCATGCCGTGGGAGCGATTGCTGGTCCGAGTAGGGGATTACTCGTACGCGATATACCTGGTTCATTGGCCGTTGGTAGTTATTGCTCTCGCTCGATATCAAGGACTCGGCACGACATTGAAAGTTGGGATCGGACTCCTTTCCATCGTCGGCGGCTATCTGATCTCTACTTATGTCGAGAGACCCTTCCGCTTCAACAAGCGCTTTACCTTGGGACTACCGATATGGGGTCTCGGGCTGATCGCCGCGGGTGCGATGGTCTTTGGAACAACAACCTTTGCATCTGCCACCCCTTCAATAGGAAAAGCGAAGATTGATCTAACAGAGCCGATTATCTACACCGACAAATGCCATCTCGACTTTGGGGTTGATAAGCCAACCTCGCCCTGCCTCTTTGGTGATATTCAGTCAAAGGTAGAGGTTGTTTTGGTTGGCGATTCACATGCCGCTCAATGGTTCAGCGCTATTGAACAAACCGCCATTTCGCACCATTGGAAGCTGCTATCGCTCACAAAGTCATCGTGCCCCGCAGCCGTCTTGGAGACGAAGAGCAACGGAATCGCAGATATTTCTTGTCTACATTGGCAGAGATATGTTGCAGCTCGAATCGCTGCGGAACACCCAGCAAAGGTCTTTATTACCTCCTTTAGTGAGTACAACTACCCATTAGTGAAATCTGGCGAGTACGCATCACTTTATGCTGATGGTCAGGCAGAGTTCGTTCGCGCGTTGGCACTTCCGCCATCAAGCATCTATTACCTCGAAGATACTCCACATCCACTTGTATCAATTCCGGATTGTTTAGCGAAGCATGCCAAGAATCCTTCTCACTGTGATTTCACGTTGACGCGATCCGCAGCGACTATCGCGATTCAAAGGAAAATTACCCCGTTGGGAATTCACTACCTAAACTTCAACCACTTGCTCTGCTCGAAGGGTAAATGTTCGGCACTCTTTGCAGGAAGAAATACCTATCGAGACAGTTCGCACATCAGCGTGAGTACCTCAAAGGCGTTAGCGCCGAATTTCTCCGCGTTCGTCTCTCAGTAGTTATTCACCAATACGGCTGCGGCGAGGAGTTGCAAAGTTCTTTGCAACTTCTGTGAGCTCTGCCGAGACTTGCTTACGAATAGCATCCTCTGATCCAAGGAGTGTTTGAAGTGCCTTGATCGTTGCGGAAAGCTCTTTGCTCTCTGTTTCAAGCTCAAGCTTGCTCATCTTGGTGAGGCGGCGAAGTGGCATATCAAGAATATAAGTCGCTTGCTCATCTGAGAGCTTGAAGGATTTGATCAAATCAGCCTTCGCGGTTGTTGCATCTTCAGAGGCGCGAATAATCTTGATGACCTTGTCGATATCGATGATCGCTTTGAGCAGTCCATCAACGAGATTTAGACGGGCCTGGGCCTTGCCGAGTCGATGCTCAGAGCGGCGACGAACGACTTCGATACGGTGATCGATGAAGACTTGCAGGAGCTCTTTTAAGCCAAGTGTCTGAGGTCGGCCATTCACAAGTGCGACAGCATTGACTGAGAATTGATCTTCCATCGGAGTGAGCTTGTAGAGCTTCTCAAGGATCTCTTCCGGCTCATAGCCATTCTTGATTTCAACGACGACCTTGGTGCCTTGTTGACCGTCAGAGAGATCGACGATATCTGAGATGCCCTGAATCTTCTTCGCCTTGACGAGATCGGCGATCTTTTCAACAACTTTTTCCGGTCCGATATTGAATGGGAACTCGGTAATGACGATACCTTGCTTGCGGGCAGTCACCTTTTCAACAATTGCAGTTGCGCGAACCTTGAAGGATCCACGACCAGTTGCATAAGCCTCTTCAACGCCAGAGAGTCCAACGATCTCGCCACCTGTAGGGAAATCAGGAGCTGGCACGAACTTCATGAGTGCCTTGAGTGTCGCCTTCGGATTTTCAATGAGGTGCTTTGTCGCAGCAACTACTTCACCAAGGTTGTGCGGTGCCATGTTGGTTGCCATGCCTACTGCGATACCAGTCGCGCCATTGACAAGCAGGTTTGGGAAGGCAGCTGGGAGGACGAGTGGCTCAAGAAGTTGGCCATCGTAGTTTCCGCCAAAATCAACAGTGTTCTCATCCGATTCATTGACCATCGCAAGAGCGGCTGGTGCGAGACGGGCTTCGGTGTAACGCATCGCTGCTGGACCAGCATCGAGTGAGCCAAAGTTTCCGTGGCCATCAATCAGAGGCAAACGGGTTGTGAATGGTTGGGCGAGACGAACCGCTGCGTCATAAATGGCGCCATCACCGTGTGGGTGCAACTTACCCATGACTTCACCAACAACACGAGCGCACTTCACATGGCCCTTATCTGGACGAAGCCCCATGTCGAACATCATGTGCAAGATGCGACGTTGGACTGGCTTTAATCCATCGCGAGCATCGGGGAGGGCACGTGAGTAAATAACTGAGTACGCATATTCAAGGAAGGACTCGGACATCTCTGCCGAGACATCGATATCGACGATCTTTCCTGGGTTCTCACCTGGTTTTGGGAGAACGGCTTTTGGGGTCTTTGTGGCCATGGGTCGTATCTTGCCAATGGAAGAGCTGAAATGAGCGCAGCGACTCGATTTCGATGGCGATCTGCCAAGATAGGCCGGTGATAGAGAGCGGCTTAGCAGGGCTAGCTCAATCAATCTTTGCCAGTCTCGGGTTGGCCGATACAACAAACTATCGAGGCCTACCTGATAGCAAGCGCACGGTCCTGATTTTGATTGATGGACTTGGTTATAACTCCTTCAACCAGTATTCAGAAGAATTCCCAATCTTTAAAAACTTTTTTTCTTCAGATCCATTGCGATCGCACTTCCCGACAACGACGGCAACAAATCTCGTCTCACTTGGGACAGGTGAACTTCCTGGCGTTCATGGAATGTTGGGGTACACAGTTCGAGTTCCGCGGTCTGGTGAACCTGGTCGATTACTCAATGCGCTGAAATGGGATGAGCGAGTTGACCCTGTGGTGTGGCAGAGCGTTCCGACCTTGTATGAACGAGCAGGTAAAGCTGGAATTGAAATTTCTCACATCGCTGAGAGGCGATACGAGGGAAGTGGATTTACTCAAGCTGGAATGCGCGGTGCCCGCTACATTGGTGCAAATCATGTAGATGAGATGATCGATGGGGCTCGTGCAGCACATCTGCGTGAACAAAGTTATTCATATATTTATCTCAACAGCGTTGATTCAGCCGGTCATGCACATGGAGTTGGTTCGGAGCGTTGGCTCAATGCGCTGAGTTCTGTTGCAGAGCTTTTAACTGGCCTTGTGAAGGCGCTGCCTGCAGCTACTGATATCTACCTGACTGCGGATCACGGGATGATAAATGTGGAAGAGAAGATAATTTTAGGTGAGGGAAATAACCTACTTGAGAATGTCACTTTGATCGGTGGCGAGGCGAGGGCTCGCCATATCTATCTGCGGGAAGGTTCAGTCCCAGAGACAGCTGCCATGTGGACAGAATATTTTGGTGAGAACGTCGAGGTCTTTACAAAAGCCGATGCGGTACGGCTTTTTGGCGCAGTAATCACAGCGGATTCACTCGATCGAATGGGCGATCTGATCGCTGTTCCGAAAGGGGGAATCGTCTTGTTAGATCCAGCAATTGCCTCTAAGGAGACGCTCATGGTGGGTCACCATGGTGGATTTACTCAGGACGAGGTTCTGATCCCTCTTCTTTCTTACCGAACATGATGTCATCCCATGAAGGAATGCGAATTCGCTTAGTGACGCCATCGCGCTTTGCCTCTGGTTCAACTTCTTCTTTTGCTCGAGGGCTCTCTTGCGGCACTTCAGGTGAATCGCTTGGAGTTGGAGTAGTGGAAATTCGGATTGGCTCTTCTGGTTTTACCGCAACAAGTCGTGGAGCTGGGGTAGTCGCGAGATCTGATTGATAGACCATCCCGTGGGAAGGTGTTGCCGGACGAGAAGGCTTCTCTTCTCCGGAGATCCATCGCGCGCCATCATCTTCGGTTACAAGCGTGCGGTTGTTCGTATCAAATGCCCAATTAGCTTCGCCTGAACCATTTGCGATTGGGTAGGTCAGGTTGATGTTCCACAACCCGTCATCGCGGCGCCAGGTATTCCATTCAACGAGTTGCATATCGACTCCACGTGGCGCGAGTTGGGCGATCGTGGCAGCCATCAAGGTAGGAGAGTGAGGATCGCGGCGAAGTGGAGTTTCAAGAGCCTGCCCAATGACAAAGGCGCGCTCTTGCATAATCGGTCCTGAGAACTTCTCGATCTTTTCCAGGTCCCACTCAGTAGAACGAGCGATCGAATCGGCGCTCTCGCCAGAGCGAAGTCGGGATTGAACCTCTTTGACTGAGGTCGAGAGCATCTGATCTGGATTTGCTACTGCAACGAGTCGTGGTTGATTAACTGTTGCACGCAGATGATCGCTAATTCGCAGCGCAAACTGATTTCCATCCTGATCTGAAAGTTCTAGTTCAGTTCCATCTTCAGATCGGCCTACGAGGCGGAGGTCAGTCTTATCGGTCATTGGGAAAGGATAACGAATGCTTGCTAGTGATGTTGGATGCGACGCCACACTTTGAAGTAAGGAAGTATCGCAATATTTGCGAGCACGAGGCAGCCGATAGGAATTACTAAAGCGGCCTTTGCGCCGAGAGTATCGATGATGTGACCTGAAAGCGGTCCAGGAAGGGCGCCACCGAGACTGAGCGAGGCAATTACCCATGCCAATGTTTCAGTAATACGAGAAGAAGGTGCGGATTTTTCGGCAACGCCATATCCAGCAACAATCAGAGGCGCGACCCCAAAGCCGCTGAAGAAAAGTGCAACTGCAAGCTCCCAAATGGAATGGATAAAGAGAATCGGAAGCGAGATCAGGAGGATCCCAAGCATCAATCGTCTAAATTTATGAGCATCGGATATCTTCCAACTGATCGCCCCGTTAAATATTGCAGCAACTCCACTTCCTGCTGCCCAAATTGCAAGAACTGCTCCTAGGTAGGCAGATTTGTGACTCTCTTGCATATAAGCGACAACGGCGAGATTTGTTGATGCAAAGAATGCTCCGAGAAAAATAAATGGGAGTGTGACTGCTTGCAGTTCTGGATGGCGTAATACTGAAGAGTGTTTAACTCCATCAACCTTTGGATGTAGGGCAGGTTCACTATCTCGTTGACTGACAAAGTAAGCAGTCCCAATCGACATAAAGGCGAAGGCGAAGAGAATTCCAGCAGCGGGCGCAATCCCAGTTGCTGCAACTGAGGCGATCAGTGGACCGATGATAAAAATGATCTCATCGACAAGTGCTTCATAACTATATGCAGTATTGATGAGCATCCGATCCTCACCCAAGGCGAAGAGCCAACGTCTGCGAACCATCCCGCCGATATTTACTGAGAAGAATTCACAGATAAATATTGCTGACATCCATAGCCACTCTGGACTGTGGTGTGTGATGAGAAAGAGAAAGAGAAGGCCAAAGAGGATATGAAGCGGAATATTTATGCGAAGTAGGGCCCGCTGACCGAATTGATCAGCCAATCGAGACCACATCGGTGAGATCACGCTGGTAATAAGCGCAGCTCCGGTCGAAACAAAACCAGCGAGCGTATATTTATGGGTCTGAGCCACAATCACGAGCGTGACCGCTAGCAAGGTCATCGAGATTGGCATTCGCGCAATAGAGCCCGCTATCGAAAATTTCAACCCGCCAGGGGTACGCAGGAGTTTGCGATAAGGGCTCAACACACTTAGATTCTAACTATGGACGAGAGCAATAAGGTTGAAAGTGGAGCCAATCCAGCAGAGTTACTAGCTTTGGCAGTGGCGGTTTCTCATGAAGCAGCGACCTTGTTATCAAGTAGGCCATCAAATTTTGATATCCATCAGAAGAGCTCAGAAGTTGATTTCGCAACTCAAATGGATCATGCAAGTGAGAAACTCATTGTCGAACGCCTACTTGCCGCCCGCCCTCATGATGGGATTATTGGTGAAGAAGGGGCAGAGCGTGAAAGCTCCTCAGGCATTACCTGGGTGATTGACCCACTGGATGGAACTGTTAACTATTTTTACGACCTTCCTGGGTGGAATGTCTCTATCGCCGCAAAAGATTCTGAAGGTGTAGTGATTGGTGTTGTGAATGCACCCTCCATCAACTCGCTCTGGACGGCAATTCGCGGTGGCGGCGCCTTTAAGAATGGTGAGCCCATTCGGTGCACCAATCCCGTGGCCTTGGATCGCGCACTTCTCGGAACCGGCTTCTCATATTCAGTGGAGACACGCGTGGGTCAGGCGGAGCTCGTCGAGTCACTCATTCCTCGAATCCGGGATCTTCGCCGAAATGGCGCCGCTGCGGTTGACCTCTGCCATGTGGCGACAGGTGCGCTTGATGGCTACTTTGAGAAGGATTTGAAGGAGTGGGATTTGGCCGCCGGTGGGCTTATCGCTACCGAGGCGGGAGCGCTCGTGACTGGGCGCCACGGGGGAGCGCCTGGCCAGGAGATGGTGATTGCCGCTGGGCCGGCCCTGCATGCCCACCTTCTGACCGAAATTGGGTGATCAGCCCCTCTTGTGGCAGGATTAGGCCTTCGCAGGCAGACCTGTGACTAGATATTTTCGTAACGTTAGGACCCAAGATGAACGTGTTAGACGCAGTCGATGCTGCCTCATTCCGCAAGGACCTTATTAACTTCCGTCCAGGTGATGAGATCAAGATCCACGTTCGCGTTATCGAAGGTAACAAGAGCCGTATTCAGCTCTTCCAGGGAATCGTCATCCGTCGCCAAGGTTCTGGCGTCCGTGAGACCTTCACCATCCGCAAGCTTGCTTACGGCGTCGGTGTTGAGCGTACCTTCCCAATCCACACACCTGTTATTGAAAAGTACGAGATGGTTCGTCGTGGCGATGTTCGCCGTGCGAAGCTCTACTACCTCCGCGATCTCCGCGGTAAGGCTGCAAAGATCAAAGAGAAGCGTGGCGTCGGCGGTTCATTTATCGTTGAAGATGTTGCAGCTCCAGTTGTTGAGGCTCCAGTTGTTGAGGCAGTTGAAACACCAGTAGTCGAGACTCCTGTAGTTGAGAGTGCGGCAGAGGCAGTAGTTGAGGCTCCAGTTGTTGATACTGCTGAAGTCGAAACAACTCCAGAAGCCTAAAACTCTTCTTATGCGCCTTCCCAAGAAGGGCTCACTGCTTCGCGAAGTTCCCATCATTATTGTTTCGGCACTTGTCGTATCAATTTTTGTGAAGACCTTCCTCATTCACTTCTTCTTCATTCCTTCTGGCTCCATGCAGAACACTCTCCAAATCGGTGATCGCATCGCTGTCAACAAACTCGCCAACTACTTCACTGATATTAAGCGCGGAGAAGTTGTGGTCTTTAAGGATCCCGCTAATTGGCTTGGCGCAGCTCCGACAGAGACTGGCTCGAAGACCGTTGTTGCGATGAAGAATGCTCTTGTTGCCGTTGGCATTCTCCCCGATCCAGCAAAACAATATTTAATCAAGCGCGTAATCGGCGTCGGTGGGGACACCGTGATCTGTTGTGATGCAAAAGGTCGCCTCACGATCAATGGGACATCAGTTACTGAGCCTTATATCTTCGCCGGGAACAAGCCAAGTGATTCAAACTTTAAAGTGACGATTCCAAAAGGTTATATCTGGGTAATGGGTGATCATCGTGGAGCGTCTGCAGATTCACGCTTCCAT